>Ga0209430_1001123_pt1 | contig 21186 bp, 4 predicted proteins | sample BarGraIncub1133A_FD_184504 | JGI IMG/M metagenome (GOLD analysis project Ga0209430, IMG submission 184504) | Arctic peat soil microbial communities from Barrow, Alaska - Barrow Graham LP Incubations 11-33A (SPAdes) (version 2) | ecosystem: Environmental > Terrestrial > Soil > Wetlands > Peat... | reverse complement strand
TCAAGTGTATAATCAAAATCGAAATACTCTTAATCAGGCACAACTTACAAATCTTGGTATCATGGATAAACAATACGAGAGACAAACTAGTGCTAAAGCCAAGACACAAGAAGAAGCTCTCAATATTTCTAAATCAATTTCAGATAAACTAAGTAGATATAAAGAGGAACAACGAATATCTAATCTTGAACAACAAAGATATAACTATAGATTTGATAATAACGGAAGAGCTATTAATATGAATCCTCTTGCTCAGTTTAATATGACAGGAGTACCATCACAACCTCAAAGTGCACGTGGAGAATTAGCTCCTGGTTACGAAGATTACTATGACGCATCTGGTCAAAGAATTGGTACAAAGAAATCACCAAAAGATAGTGGTAAAAATGGTAAAAAAGTAATTGCTAGAAATGGATCAATCGTTAGAGCATTAAAGACTATTTAATTTCATATCTTTGTTAATATTAAAATAAAATTCTAATGGCAAATTTTAATAGTCAATCTACTCGTTTTGATCCATATATTTCTCAACTTCCCATCGTTGAAGAAATGTCAAAAATTGGTCTTGAAAAACAGGGAAAATATGACCAAGGTATTCAGAGAATCCAAACTCAGATAGATAATGTTGCTGGCATGGATGTCATGAAAGATGTAGATAAACAATATCTACAGTCTAAGATGGGAGAATTAGGTAACAATTTAAAATATGTTGCTGCTGGAGACTTCTCTAATTATCAACTAACTAATTCTGTAGGGGGAATGGTTAATCAAATTGGTAAAGATGAAAATATTCAGAATGCCGTATATTCTACACAAAGAATTAGAAATGAACAGAAAGTAATGTCAGCAGCTCAAAAATCTGGTAAATCTTCTCCTTCGAATGATGCATGGTTTAATAATCAAGTAGGAGGATATCTTAATGATCCTTCTTTAGGAACAACCTTTAGTGGTAAATATGAATATGCAGTAGATACTACTACACCTTTAACAGATGCTATAAAAGCAGCACATGCAGATAAATTAGCAGAAGATGAAGGAGTTGTAACAGGATACGATAAAACAACAGGTAAACCAATATATAATCAAGATTTAATACAACATAAAGTTCAGGAAGGTCTTTCTACATCAAAAGTTACAGCAATTGCTAGAGAGGTATATAGTAGACCAGATGTAGCAAGACAGATGCAAATTGATGCATGGTATAATTATAGAGGATATACTCCTCAGCATTTAGTTGCCGATAGAGTAGCATCCACTAACTATCAGAAGGAACAAATATTTACACAAAATCCTTCTTTAAGAACATACGCTACACTTGCTACAGGAGATCCTCAATTAAAAGCAAATAAGAACCTTCAAGATAATTATAATGAGTTAAAATATTTAGATTCATCTCTTGCAGATTATTCAAGACTTGCACTTTCTAATCCTGAATCTGCAAAAACAGATTCTTACGTAAAAAATAAATTACAAGAAGCGGGAAGAAATTATGCATGGCACACAGATGATAGTGAAACAAAAGTAAGTCCTCAGTTTACAGTAAATATGGATAGAAGCAGACTAGTATTATCAGGACAAGAGTTTCAGGAAAAAAAGAGAATGGATGATGCTAGTATTAGAAACATTAATTCTCAGATAGGAGAAAGAGAAAATAAGATGGAAATTGCTCAGAAAAAAGTTACAGCAATAGGACAAGGAAATTTTACTCCTCAAGATCCTGGAGTAAATTCTGCTCAGAATGTTAAACTAAATTCTGGTTCATTCTATGATAAAATAAAAAGAAATACAGATTCGAGAACATCTTTATTTGAAGAAATTACATCAGGACTTGGTGTAGAATATAATGGACAAGTTTATAACGATCTTTATAAAAGAGATGATGTTACAGGGCAAATGATAATGAATCCTAAATATGTAGGAACTATATTAGGAAAAAATTTACAAGATGCTGCAACACAACAATTAAAAAGTAAGATCGATGATACAGGCAATATTCATTTAAATGGAGATGCTTCAAAAGTTTATGCAGACAAGATTAAACAATGGTACGATTTAGGAACAATAATAGATAAACAGAATTCTGTAGCTAAAAATATAGAAGCACAATATACACCTGAGTTTATTAAAATAGTTAATGACTCACATCTACAAGATAACTATACAGTACATACTCCTGGTCCAGGAAATATGTTAGGAAAATTAATATCGGGAAGAGGACTAGTTGATATGAGAACATACAATCTTAGTAAACAACAAATGTTAGATATTGTTATATACAAACAAGGACAGCATATGCTTAAAGGAGATGATGCTATATCTAAACAAAGTTATCAAAAATTACAGGCACAATTTGGAGATAATACAGATAATGTAATTAAATCAATTACTGATATAGGAGAATCACCGATAAATATTTCTACAACTAATGCATATAATAGAATAAGTGCTATTTTTCATGATCAGATAAAACCAGAAATGGTTCAACAAAGAGAAAAACTATTTGCAGATGTACAAAGACAAGGAATGACACCTGAATTAACTCTTACTAGTCCAGATAAGAAAGTACGAGATAATATGAATAATATTATTCAGGGAGAACTTGAATCTATAATGAAAGATAAAAGTTCAGGAGATTACAAAACTGCAGTAGGATTTGTAGAAAAAATAAAAGGAGATCCATATTCACAAGAAAACAATGTTATTAAGATAAGAAAAGATGATGATACAGGAGATTGGTATTTAAGAGTAGCCAATCTTAAAGGTTCATCCTTTAATGAAAATACTCCAGATATCAAGTTATCTCCAGGAACTGTTCAAAATTTAAATCTACAGAGTCAATTAGATCCTAAAGAAGAAATATTTAAAAATAGTAATATTGGTAAAATTTTAGATATGAATCGTGGTTATTCTACTACCTCTTCCACTACTAATAATTTACATTCTGATGAAGCTTATAATTCTGCTCTTGAAAGAACTACAGTAGGAAACTATACTTTAGGATTTCAAGTACAAGCAAGTGATCTTGGTAATACTAATTACATTCCTTATCTTTACATACAAGATAAGACTACACATTCTATATATAAAGCTATTCCTTTAGATAGATCAAAACTAGCAAATCTTTCAGGATTAGATTCTGCAACTAAACAGGGATTATTAAGTCAACCTATAGAATGTAAGAGAACAGATTTAATTCCTACAATTGAATCGTTAAGAGAAACTCTTTCAAGACTTCCTAATCCAGATGAAGCAATGAAATTATTAATTGGAAATATCGATAAACAATAACTACTATGCCATTAACAGATTTAGATGTCGCAAGAGATCAGCGTGATGATTCTTTAAAATCAAATCCTGCACAATTTTTTCCTCAGACATATAATGTAGGAGGAGGAGATAATACTACTCCTCCTAAGTCAGATAACATTAATGATTTAATGGGTGGTCTTATTACTCCTCAAAGTGATGATAAAGTTTACGCAAACACTCCTACATATTATCAACCAAAAGATGTTTCTGATAGATATAGTCATAATCTTTTAGGACAAAATAATGAAGGAATAAATGCTGAATTACAATCTGGAACGGCCAGAGCAGCAAACTCTGCTTTTAATTTTGTAAGTAAGTTTGGTGCATACGTAACACAAAATGCTGGATTTGTTTTAGGTGCTGCTCCTGCTTTATTAGGAGGTACAGTTAATATAGGAAACAAACTTACTGGAGGAGAAGGAAAAGTAGTTAGTGAAGGAAATGCTGTATCACTTATGACAGATAATTTCATCGATAAACTAGCTGATAGTTGGAAAGAGAAAACACAAGAAGTTGCTCCTATATATAAAAGTGATAAATACACTAATGGAAATATATGGCAGAAATTAGGTACATCGAGTTGGTGGTTAGATGATGCTCTGGATAGAGCTTCTTTAACAGCAGCAATGATAGTTCCTGGAATGTTAGAAGCAAAAGGATTAGGAGCATTTGGTACAATAGCTAGAGCAGGAGAAGATATAGAGGCTACAGGATTTGCATCAAAAGCTTTAAAAACTATTTGGGATAATCCTGATCTCTATCCTAAATTAGGAAAAGTATTAGGTAATGCTGTATATAAAGCTGCAGCAACAGATGGAGTAGTAGATATGGTAGGAACTGCTGCTATGAATTTTAGAAATGCAATTAAAATGGCTCAAAATATTGAACTTACTACATTCAATGTTATTGGACAAAATGGATTAAATGGAAGAGAAACACAAGTTGGTATTACAAAATCTCTAACTGAACAAAGAGATCAGGGGTATAACAATTATACAGATACTGAAATAAAAGATCAGGCAGCTCACGGAGCTAAATTATCTTTCTTATATAATCTAGGACCTACATTAGCTTCTTCTTTAATAGAACTTCCTCAGATATATGCTTCTATGAAAGGAGGGATGAATGTATTAAAAAAACTAACAGGAAGTGAACCTGAAATATTAGAAGCATTATCTACAGGAGCAAAATTATCTGCAGAAACAGTCAAACCTTCTCTATTATCTACAATAGGTAAAGTAGTAGGTACAGCAGTAGAACATGGACAAGTAGAAAGTTTACAGGTAGCTATTGATAGATATCTTCATAACTCTATTGCAGGAAACATTAAGGATGGAGAGGTTCAGAAAGATACAGATAATCCTCTTGCAGGAATAGGTAAGGAGTATATTAATAACTTCTCAGATCCTAATGGACAGAATAATATTGCTCTTGGAACTATCCAAGGAGCTCTTACGAGTATATTTGGTAGAGTATACAATGGATATAAAGGACAATATACAGAACAAGATAAATCAAATAAAACATTCTTAGATCAGATTAATACATCTTTAGTTAATAGAAGACAGTTTAATGGTATGACCAATATGACTGAAAAAGATGAAACTGGTAATATTGCATATGATGAAAATAATAAAATAAAATGGGATCAATCTAAATTAGCTCAATTAGGAACAAGTTATATAGATCAACTAAAAGATTTACAAGATAGAAGTAATGCTTTAGGAAATAATGATAAGACAGCACTAGAACAGATGAATTTTAATTCATTAAAAGCTCTTGCCCAAGATTTCTTTCAGGATGCAAATGGTAAAGAGTATCTTACTAATGTATTACGATATCAAGCTAAACAAGAATCTAAAAATCCTGATAGAGAAAATGATGTTGAAAATGGAATAGAAATTACACCTGAACATATCTTACAAGAGAATATTCAACATGTAGAAAATCTTTATAAAGCTTATAATGCTATAGAACAAAGACATGCAGGATTTTTAAATCTTGATATTAATTATAAAGATAAAACTGAAATAGATGTAGCAAATAAATTTACACAAGATATAAAAAGTGTACAGTATGACAGTGCTGCAGATCAGATATTTTATAATAGTAAACTTCAAAAGAATCTTATTGAACTTACTCAATTAGGAGGTAATGAAAAAGTAGAAACTCCTACTTCTCCTGAAGAGGAAAGAATAAATGATATTCTTAACGAAAATAACTTCCTTAATGCATATCTACAGGAGTCAAAAAATATATATAAACAATCTATAGATAGAAATATCATAAATGCTACATGGGAAAAATATAAAACTAAACTTACAGAGACTAAACAGAAGATTGAAGAAATACAAAAAAATGCTCAGATTAATTCTGATGTAGAAGAAGGTAAAACAAAAGGAACTATTTCTGTTAATACTTCTGTAGGTCCTAAAGATATACAAATAGGAGAAGAGTATTATTTAGGGAATACTCAAAAGGATAATGGGACATTAGGATTTCCTATATTAACAGTTCTTGGTAAAGGAGATGTAGAAGGTACTATCAAAATAAAAGATAAGAATGGAATTAGAGACATTAGTGAAAAAGAATTAGAAAAATATAAATTAGGAAAAGTTGCAGATGTTGAAAAAAGTGAAAACTCTAGTTACTATTTTAGAAATGTAATCAAACAACCAAATAATGAATTTTTCTGGAATTTAGGAAAGAAAAATAAAAGTAAAGAATTTCCTGATGGAATTATTCCTGGTACTCTTAACTATGATAGAACTACAGATAAACTTTCTTTTTCATATATACAAAATGGTAAACAGAAAAGTAAAGAAGTAGGAATTGATATGCTTACTCCTAAAGAAGGATTTACACAAGGAGTATTCTATTCAAAGAATAAAGCAACAGGAAAGATAAATGAACTTACAGTAGAGGATAAAAAAAATATAAAAGATAGAGAAACTTCTGGTAAGACTCAACAAGATCAAAGAAATAGAAGAGGAGATAGACTTAATATTCTTAGTAATCTATATGATGATTTATATAAGAAACATGTAGAAATAAATAATTTTTTAAAGACAAAACATAACGATCTTCATAATATTAATGTAGGACTTGGATTAGTCAAAGAAGATATTGAATCAGAAAATTTAGTAGATAAGAGATATAAAGGATTTAAGATAAAATTACATGGAAGAGAATATTTAAAAGCTACGATAAAATTATCCAGAGCAAAAGATCAAATTGAAAAAGAAATTGCAAATATGCAATCTCAACAAGAAGAGACATTAAATACAATGGCTTATATCAGTCAAATGATAGAAGATGTTGATTCTCTTCCTACAGAAGGTAAAGAATTACTAAACGAACTTAAAAACGAATTAGATGTACTTAATGATCTTGATAAAACTACTACTGAACAGATAAGTGGACTACATAAACTTATTGATAGTATTTCCAAAACTATTGGTTTAGCGATGGATGCTTTACATGATTTTATTTCTGAATTTCAAGCAAAATATCCTAAGACAGATATGCTAGGATTTGGACATGTGTGGACAGATTTCTTAAAAGCTAATCCTAATTTCTTAAAACTTCAACCTAATTTTATGGAAGATTTAAGAACATTAGAAGATTTAATTGATGAAACTGAAGAACTAGAGATTAATCCTAATGAAGCAAAACTTAAAGAATTATCAGATCAGTTACTTTATTTAGAAAAAGAATTAAAACAGAATCAATTAAATGCTTCTGCAGTAGATACCATATATGAAAGATTTAAAGAAATTGCAAATAAAGCTAAAAAGGAAAAAGTACAGGAAAAGAAAATAGTAAATAATTCTAAAAAAGTAATCGATTCGTTCACTGATCAGATAGTACCTGAACACAGTCGTCCTCCTTATGAAATAGAAAATAAGAAAAATGATTTCAATGTAGTTAATAGTGGAAAAACTAATATTAATAATACAGATCATCAAAAAAGAACAGATGTATTTGGAAGATTATGGAATAAATTAAAACCAGAAGAAAGAAAAAAATTTAAAACTATTGATATTACTCAAGCTACAGAAGAACAAATTGGTCTTAAAGAATTAATGGAACATCTTTTAAAGACAGAAACTAATACATATAAGAGAAATCTGATTGTTGCTAGAGTAATTGTAAATTCTAATGGTAAACTAGTTGATCAGAATGGTAATGAAATAACTGAAAATCCTTTAGATAATGCATTATATCAAGTAATGCCTCAACCTAATGATCAAGGACATTTAACTGCTAACTATAGTGGTAAGAAAAATGATTCAGAAACAATGTTTAGATCTACTACTTCTGATTTAGTAAGAAAGAATTTAGAAGAACAGTATATTAAACAACGTAATGATATTTTAGGTACTAAAGAAAATCCAAATACAACTCTTCAAGCTCCAAAAGATTTTTATATATCGTTTGGAAGTCCTATATATGATTACGTATTAGATGACAAAGGTGAAATTAAAAAGAATAGTAACGGCAAACCTATTATCAACTATGATACAAGAACATCAGTAGAAGATGCTGGTATCATGTCATCTGAAGGAATGACTAGTGCTAGAATATTAGAGGTAGTTACTCTTAGTGAAGAGAAACATGAAGGAACTGTAAGTATGCATGTTCCTAAAGGATATACAATACTAAGAATTCCAGGATCAGGTTTAATAAAAGTATTTAGTAGACTTCTTAATAATAAAGAGTCTACTACAATATATGATGTTCTCTCTCAACTTACAAAAGATTTAGAAAGTGACTCAATTGATGAATCAAAACTTAAAACAACATTTGATTGGTTAAAATCTATTTTATATTGGGGAATAATTAAAGATAATAAGGGTGATCAGATAATAGGAAAAACTAATAATGTTTATTTCAAAAATATAACAGATGATAAAGGTGTTGTTACTCCTACATTATTTATAGGAGAAGACAACTATACTTTTACTCCTCAAGGATTAGTAGAAAGTAAAGAATCTATTATAAATTCTTTACAAAAAATATATCACAATATCGATGCTAAATTAGTTAATAACGAAGACTATAATAAATCTTATAATGAAATAATAGGAGTTAATCATGATGGGTCATTAAAAGCAACTCAATGGAATAATTATCAAACATATTTGCTCTCTAATAAAACTGCTGATAATAAAGAAAAAAGAAACGATGTTCCTTTAACCACTCCTTTAAAAGCAGTCAAATATGATGGTGATATAAATAAGAAAGATTTTTATATTACTACTGCTAATGATGCCGATGATGCTATTCATTCTACTCTTACAGAAGAAGATTTAAATAAAACAAAATCACTAACACCTCTTAAAGAAAATAAGAAAGAAGCTGAAAAACCTATTTCATTTAATACAAAAGTTCCTGCTCAAGAATCTTCAGATAAATTTAAATTAGATGGTCATACAGTTAACAAGGTAACATTAAAAAATGGTGCAATCATTAATTTTAAGATGGATAAAAATACAATTAAAATTGATGATGCTGGTAATAACATTATGAGTATCGATTTCAAAGAAGATGCAGAAAATCAAAAAGTATTTGATAATTTATCTACTACTTTAGGTAGTAGAGAAAATGCTATTCAAGCAGTAGAAAAGAGAATAGTCTACGAAATAGTAAACCAAATTACTGCTGAGAAAACTAAAATAGAACCTGCTATAGAAGAAAAGAAACAAGAAATTGATAAAACTGATCCATTCTTTAATAAAGTAGATAAACCTGATGACATTCCTTATAGAATGGAATTAGCAAAATTAGCTAAAAGATTCTCTCCTGAAAATTGGTCTGATTTTGAGACTTTCTTGAAAACTTCTTTTCCAAATCTTCCTACATATCGTGTGAAAAATATTATTCAACGTACCAATGGAAAACAAGCATGGGGGATGCTTCAGAAAGGAGCTATGTATATTTATGAGAATGCTGGAATAGGAACAGGATATCATGAAGTATTTGAGACTGTATGGAAGATGTTCGCTACTCCTGAAGAGAAGACTGCAGTGATTAATGAATTTAGAAAGTCTAAAGGAGCTTATATAGATAGATTTACTAATAAAGAAGTTAATCCTTCTATAATTAATCCTTCAGATGAGAAATACGTTTCAGATAGTCAGATTAAAGAAGAAATTGCTGAAGAGTTTGTAGATTATAGACTAGATGGTAAAATACCTGATAGATCTGTTATAGGACAAATATTTCACGATCTTGTTAATTTTATTAAAACGTTCTTTACAGGAAAAGATGCTGTAAATAATACACAGAAACTATTTGATAAAATAGGAAATGGATATTATAAAGATTATATCCCTTATGAAACTAAACTATCTTATGCCGATACTGGAATAATTAATATAGATCATGCTGATCCTTATAATGATTCTGAATTTAGAGATAGTAAAGAAATTCCTGGAAATCAAATGAATGATATTATTCAACATTTAAATTACATGACTATTACTTCTTTAATAAGAAATGGAGAGTCTGTATTTAATATTGAAAATATTTCTAAAAATGATTTATATAACATGTTAAAAGAAGATTTACTTAAACGTGTACAATATATAGGTCAATTACATATTAAGAATCAAGAAGAAGGAAAAATTACACAACAAGAAGCTACAAGAAAGATTAATGATGCCAGAGATTTATATTATAATATCATAGGAGATTGGGAAAACATTGTAAGAACCCATATTGAGTATCTAAAGGAAAAGAATATAACATTCGATGAGAATGAACTTGCTATTCTAAATGTTGCAGAAGATAATTTAGATAAAACTGAATACATGGAATCAAATAAGATTGATTCTTTCAAACAAATGGATGCATCAGTTAAACTTCTATTAGCAACACTTCCTATTCTTAATCCTGATGGTACTACCAAAAAATCTACTGTAGGAGGTGTATTGTGTCTTCCTGCAGATCAAGTAAATATTCAATTATTAAATGAACTTTCTACATCTACTACTCCTAATGATATGTTTCTAAAATTAGGGGAATATGGTATTAAAAATATAAACTATAAAGTATTATATAATAGGATCATAGGTACACCTTATCAAGAAGGTTCTGTAAACTTTAATAATGTTGATAAAGCAAAATTGGAAATTATATCTGAATTTTGGAAGTCATATAAAAAACAGAGTCCTGATGCTATTACAGTGTTCATTCTTCCTACAGGAGAAACTGTAGTAAGTAGTACAGCAATTAAAGGAGCCAGTGACGTACTTAAAAGAGATATGATTAATTCTATTATAGATAAAATTAAAAAAGGACTTAATTATTTTGACTATAATAGTAAAGATTATACATACAAAGCTTCTGAAACTATTAGTAATCTAACTTTATCTGGGAATGTAAATGATTATATCAACTTTCTAAATCAATTAGGTATTGATTTTAAACCTTATAAAGATCAATTAACAGGGAAAACACTAGATGATTTTAAGAAAATAGTAATAGGAATTAGAGATAGTTTTAAATCTGTTGATGGAATAAAATTGATTAACACCAAAACACTAGATATTGACGGAAGACTTAAACAATTAGCTGATCTACAAGCAACATTTGAACATCCAGAATTAGAAAGTACTTATTACAATTTATCTGGAGATAAAGTACAAACCTACATGAATCCTAATGTGCATAGTAGATTTTATAATATTCTCTCTAGCATAACAGATTTAAGTGAATTAAATACTAAAAAGTTTAGAAACTTTAAATATCTTCTTACAGATACATTTACTAAAGGAAGTGAGATTTTAGGAAGAATGTTTAATACTAGTGGAGAAAAGAAAAGTGATACAGAGAGTACAATGCATCCTGCTATTATTAATGGTATATCTAATGGAAATACAGGAAAAGATACACAGGTTTCTAAGTTATCATTTAAACAACGAATTACTCAGGATTTAAATTTAAATCTTAATGGTATATATGCTAATTTAGTTCCTGGAGATGCAGCATTAGAAGCTGCTATTACTATGCACGATGTATCAAATCCTTTTATTTCCAGTGATAATATTAATTTTGGCCAACAGTATGATATATTTAAAAGATATTTTCTTTCAGAAGTAAATATGAGTAGAGAAGAAGGAAGACTTGTCGCTAAAGGAAGAACTAATAATAGTCTTAGATTTTTTAAAGATATTCTTGATAAAGATACCTATAACAAAATCATGAATGATGCTAATCTTTCTTCAAAAGAACTTAAACTTTCTTCAGAAGATATATATGATAAATACTCTGATAAAATTAATTCATCTATAAAAACTTTTTTTGAACAAGAAAGAGATGATATGATGTCTATATTAGTACAATATGGGATACTAAATGTAGATAAAGAAAATAAATATTCTCTTGAAAATATTCCAATATTAAAAGGTAAACATGTTTCTTTAGAAGAAATAAAAAAAGAAATGTATAGAATGACCTTAAACTTTGCTATTGCTAATATAGAACTTCATAAACTTATTTACGGTGATCCTTATCAGTATGTACTTGAATTAAAACGTACTAAATTATTCGGTAGTCCTAAACAAGAACTATTATATAACTCTGATGAAATTAATCAGGTATTAGATAAAGTATACAATGAAGGTTTTGAAAAAGGAGATATTGGTTGGATTGATATGAATAAAGAATTCTTTAATACCGTTACGTATAATGATGTATTAAGTAAGGCGGATCTTCCAGGATATGAATTATGTAAAGAAACTGATGGTGCTACAATTATTAATTTGAAAACTAATAAAATTTTTGGAATTAGAACAAGAAATTGGTCTGATGATAATGAAAGACAATATAAATACGATATGGCATATGAGAAAAAAGTAAAAAATATTCCTCTTACAGAAGAAGAACAAAACTTATTAGATGGAGAAAATCCTGATATCGCAGATACATATACACCTAGAAAACCTAGTGCTGCAGGAAATAAAGAATCTGATAGAACTTATAATTCTATCGTAACAGATAAAACTGCTCAATTTGTACAATCTTTTAGGATATTGCATCAATTAAATCCTGAATCGAACGCTTTAGAATTGTATAATAAAATGGAGAAAGAAAATATTGATTATGCAATATTTCTATCTGGAAGAAAAGAAGGAGCAGAAATCACTCATAATTTATATGAGAATGAAAAATTAAATCAAACTCCCTATACTAATGAGAAAGAAATTGCTAATCCTAATCTTCCTCAAGGAATAGTAAAAGTACCATTCTCTATATTTGGTGTACAAATGGATGTTCCTTCAAAAGACAAAGCACAGACTACAGAAGGATCACAATTAAGAGCACTAGTTATTATGGATCTTATAGAAGGTAGTATTCCTCTTGATTTTATTCCTACAAATAAGAATAAAAGATTTGATGAATGGAGAAACTTATCCTATGATGATAAAATAAAAAGATCTTCTTTATTCGAAGAAATGGAGTATAATAGAACTATACTTAAAGCAAAACAAGAACAAGGATATCAAACTCTTTTAAAAAAGTTAGGGATTACTACTTCTGATAATGGATTTATTATTAATGATGCTGATAAATTAACAAAGACACTTAAAGATGAAATATTCAAACATAGTATAAATGATAATATAATTAAGAGTTTTAAAGATTTTAAGAATGGTACAACTCTTCTTGAAACTACTCCTTTGTATAGTCAATTAAGAAGTATTATTTATTCTATTGCTGATAAACAGGTAATTAAGACTAAAATATCAGGAAGACAATCTGTACAAGCTCCTTCGACACTATTAGAATCAAAGAGAATTAAAATTGAAAAAGTAAATGGAAAAGATGTATATACATCAGATATCTTAAAATTCTATATAAATGAAGATGGGAAAAGAGTATGTCAGATAGCGATAAGTAGATGGTTCGATAGTCCTCTTTCAGATGAACAACTTTTAGAGTATTTCAAAACAGACGAAGGAAAGAAGATTCTTTCAGGTATAGCATTTCGTATTCCTACAGAAAATAAAAATTCAATAGATTCTTATGAAATAGGATTCTTTCTTCCTAAAGAATTAAGAGATCAAGTAGTAGTACCTGCTGCTATAGTCAATAAAGTAGGATCTGACTTTGATGTTGATAAACTTTTAGTGTATCTAAAGAATGTATTTAAAGATGGTCAAGGAAATATAAAACTAATTCCCTTCTTAGGAATAGGAGAAATAGCCAAAACTAAGTTTGGTGAAATGTTCGATAAAGGAGAATTTTTAGGAAAGAAACTTTTTCAACAATTACAAAAAGAAATTAGAGCAAATAGAGAAGGAGATGCTCCAGGATTTGATTTTATTAAAAAAGTCTTTGGAGAAGCAGGAATGTTTACAGATGACGAAATCATTCAAGATTTTATGGAAGCTGTTACTACGGAAGGAGCTAGAGAAGTAATGATTGATAAATTATATAAGGAATCATTAGAGAATGAATATATACAATCATTACAAAATTTAACTTCTCATCCTTTAAATTTCGATAGATTAACTTCAATTAACTCTGCTAAAATATTAGAGGATCTTAGCGATGAAATTATTGAGCAAACAGGCCAAAAGAAAACTGATTATTCATCTGTAGGAAATCTTATAAAAAGGTCATTCATGGCTAAGTTAAGACAAGCATTCATAACAGGTAAGCAATTTATTGCTATAGCTGCTGTAAATCAAAAAGGACATGCTCAAAGACAAAGGATATTAACATACATTGATTCTGATAGAAAAGGAATAAGTAAAAAGGATAAAGAATGGTTAGGAGATAGTCAGATTAAATTTCAGCAATATAATAGAGCAGAGGTTAATGGAAAAATGAGAGCTGTATTTTCTTTATTAAAAGACGCTGAAGGAAAGAATTTTATATCTGATATTAACTCTGCAGTGATAGATGGTTCTGTAGATATTTCTAAAGATGATTGGATTATTCGATTGGGAATAAAAACTAATACTTTAAGTACATGGCTTCTACTTATTGATCTAGGTGTTCCTATTAAGACTATAGGATATTTTATGAATCAACCTATTATTAATGACTTTCTAAGAGAATTAGAAGCTAATGATAAAAAATGGTTATTTGATAGTAGAATATATGCAGATAAACTTAGTGTTTATGAACCTCAACAACAGGAAATTGAAATTACAGAAATTCCTTCAGAAGGAGATTTGTTTAATATGTTAAAACATAATCAAATAGGAAAGAAGTCTTCAGATATGACTAATATACAAAAGACTCAACAGCAATTTATATTAAGAGAATTTCTTAAATATGCTAAAATTGCTGAACATTCTTTCTATGTAACACAAGGAAGTAACTATGATACAGCAACATTTAACGATCCTCTATTAATAGATCAGAAATATTGGCAATTAGAAAGAGCTAGAAATACAGTCATATCTTCTGTAGATGATTTAATAAATGACAGTTTTGCAGGAGATACAAAATCACATCTCGATAATATTAGAAAAGCTTTTTCAGAAGTACTTATTACAGATAAGACTAATACAAGAAATACATTATTTGAAACTATTCGTCCTTATTTTAAATTAGGTAATAAAGACTTTTTAAGAATTTCTCATTTAGCAGTTAATAATTTAATTGACTGGGCTATGCAGAATGATACAGGAATTAATAAACATCTTAAAGAAATTCTTTTAGGAACAAATAATAAAAAAAGTTCTGTAGATGATATCATTGCTTTTAGAGATAAAGTATTAAATGATTCTTCACATCCTTTATATAATAACACGATTCTTCGTTCTATTAAATTACAATCAGGAAATAGAAAAGATAGTATAGACAATCTTTATATTCAGGGAAGAGATGGAAAATCCTACAATCAGAATCTTATTATTAATGGATTTGAGGAACTAAAGAATGAGTTAGTGAATGGTAATTTCCAGGAACAACAATTATATAGAAGATTTCTACATTTAGCAGTGACACAATCTGGTTTAACAGTGAGTCCTATTTCTTTTACTTCTTTACTTCCTTATGAAGATTTCAAGACAATATATAATGATAGTATTTCTTCATTGAATAATAGAGATTTAAGTAATTTTAATAGGGGGAATGTATTTGAGAGAAATAATTTTAATAATAATAAAATAGTCCCTGTAGTAAAAGCACTTACAAAACTTGTAAACAGTTTTACTGAAGGAAAGAGAATATTAAACATTAATGAGGAATTCTTAGATAGTAAATTACAAGATGCTATTAAAAAGGAAATTCTACCTAAATTAATAGAAAGAGATACACAGTCTCAATATGGAGATTCTGATATTATAATGTATTCTTATTCAGAAAATCGTACAGCAGATCAAATTGCTAAACTGAGAAAAGCTGGAGATTATTCATATTCTCATAGAGTATTAATGAAAAGAGTATATACAGAAGACGAATATGGAAATATTATTCCTTATATTTACACTAGTAAATATAAAGGGAAGATATACGAAAAACAATTGTATAAAGCTATTAATTCCTGGGGAGATGGTATTCATGCCACCGAATTATATGACAAACTAAATCCTTATGATGAAAATTCTACAATAGGACAACCTTCTGTTTTTGAAAATGGAATAGATAAAGTACAAAAGAAAGATGGAACTACAGCAGAAGTGGAAGATAAAACTATTCTTGATATATTAAAAGGAGATGTAGAGAAGAAAGATATTCTGAAAAATAAAGAATCTTCTAAACTTACTCCTAAAGAAATGAATGATTTATTAAACATGGAGCAGAAATCTTCTAAGATTAATTTTCAAGAAGAGCAATCTTCAGGATATAGAGAAAGAACTATTAAGAATACATCAGCAGATGTTACAATAGCAATAGCAGTTGATTTTAATAGTGCTGGTGAAAAACTTACTAAATCTTCTGTATTAAATCAAAATAAGAAATATATATCAGTAGATGCTAATCTCTTAAAAGTTACCCCAGAAAGAGTTAATATGATAGTAAATCAATTAAACTCAATAAATAAACCTGCTGATTTATTTTCTAATGGAATTACTTTAAATATTGCTGGTAATGGAATTTATACAATGAAAGGTAAGTATACTCAAGAACAAATTGATACCTTTACCTATGACTTAATAAAACAAATAAATGAATCTCCTAATTTGAAAAATAAAATACAAAGTATTAGAACAGGAGGGCAAACAGGATTTGATGAAGCTGGGGCAAAAGCAGGAATAAAACTGGGAATACCTACAATGATTCTTGCTCCTAAAGGGTATACATTTAGAAATATAAAAGGTCAGGATATTAGTAGTGAAAAATTATTTAAAGAAAGATTTGAAAATTTAACACATACATTGAAGAATGGTAAATCTTATACTCTTGATCAAATAGATAGTAAGATGTTAGAACAAATGGGGTATAGTCCCAATGATATAGGTAAAATGTTAAAATTAATCTGTTAATTATGGCAACTTGTCCTTTAAAATCACTTCCTGAATGGAAAGAATTAGTAAAAGCTAAAGGGGAGACTCTTGCCTATTTTTACTGGGATAAATATGAAGGAGATGTTTCAAAAATGGATTTCACAAAAACTGAACATCCTGAAAATCCTTTAATTGATCATCTGTATAATAAGATTATTGCAATGGATAAACAACTTATATTACATCTTGCAACTCCTACAGATAAGAGACATTATACATTTAATGGAGAACGTGTAGCAATGAGTGTTACAGAGAAAACCAAACTCAGCAATAAAATGCCTGAGAGAACTCCTACACAGAAAATTGAGGATGAACAAAAAAGCGAATGGGGAACAACAGGACACAGTTTCATGGAAAACTATATTACTAAAAATTTAATTGATGAAAAAGGATATGCCAGAGAAGAATTTCTTAATGAAACTATAGATTCTCTATTAAATCCCTCTATACAAAACAATCTAAAAACCTTTGCAAGAGAATTAATTCGTTCATATAATCCTGGAACACGTTTCTTAATTGAAAAGAAGGTAATTAATACTAAGGAGAAAGGCATGTTGGCCTCTACAATTGATTTTAAGGCTATAGAACCTGTAGAGACTAATGGTAAGATGGATATAAAAATTGATACCTTAGATTGGAAATTTATGAGTATTGATAAAACTAGAGAAGAAGATATTCCTTGGTATAAGAGAAAGGATTGGATTCCTCAAATGGGGGAATACAATAAAATTGATAGGGAATATGGTGCAACAACTGCTCAATTTAGAAAATCAAGAATGATTCCTTTTCAGTTAAATTATGAATACAATAAAAATAAATTATATCCTGCTTCTATAGAAATAGGAAATTTAGATAATCTAAAAGAAACTAAATTATATCTTTTACCAGTTCCTAGTGATACAGAATCTACAGGAATTAAAGCAAATGATATTCTTGTAAAATCTCTGGAACAATATTACAACAAATTAGCAAATAAGAAATTCTCTCCAGAGGAAAAGTTTTTAAAGGGAATGCAATTAGGAGAACTTTCTAAAGCAATTCGCACACTGAGAATGCAACAGGATTTTTCTCAATTGTATAATGTTGGTAAAACATTCATGGATAATGCTAATAAAGCATTTAAAGAATTTGAAGGAATTGATTATTCAAACTTAACACAGGATGATGTTTCAAAAAAACTTGAACAATTATTAGAATTTAAAGATAGCGCTGAAAAATTTGCAACAATTGATGAAACATATCTTTTAAACTACCCTAAGGAAACTCTTAATGATGAAGGAAAAAAGATATTAATAGGACTGGAATCAATATCTGGTGCTACAGGTAGAATGATGAATAAAATTGCTGAATTACAGAAAGAATATGTTGTGCAACTTGCTCTAAAGGAACGTGTAACAACAGAAGAAAATAAAGAATCTATACTATCTCCAGAAAAAGAAATAAAAGGACTTGCTGGTTCTATTACCGAACCTTCTAAACTTGGTTCAAGAATAATTAATCTTACAACAAATCTATTAGATAATTTTAGAAGTAGTGTTAATATAGAAATGGGGAGATTATTAAATGAATTTGGTGATATACTTGTACCATTAGAAAAATTAGCAAAAAGTCAAGGAAAATTAGCATTTGATTATATAGGAAAAGTTGATAATGGTCACCTCTCTCTTATTAAAAAAGTTGATAAAGAATTCTGGAATCAAATATCAGAAGCAAAACAGGCAAAGAATAAACAATTCTTATTAGATAATTTAAATCTGAAAGAATATAATAAATTAGCAAAAGTCACTATTGAAAAACGTATAGAACAGATAAATGATACACGTTTTTCTACTGAAGAAACAGATAATATTGAAAGAAGAAAATTTGAAATAGAAAAAGCAAAGAATTCTTTAGAAATAGAAAGTGATAATTTTAATGGATATAACTCTGGTTATTTTGCACATTTGTTTAATAAAACAATGTTGGTAGAAAAACATTATTCTCAGGAGTATAAAGAACTCCTTAATAATAAAGAAGCTTTAGAGGTATGGAACTTCTTTACATTATTAAACGAAAGAGGAATGACTAATGGTTACTTATCTTATAAAGGATCTTCATTCTTTGCATTAATTGAAGCCTCTATGTTGCAAAAACTTTCTGCAAGTTCTGATTTAATAAAAGAGTCAGGTGATTTATTTAAGGATTTGTATAAGATGAGAATAAATGAAGAGAACCAATATTCTAAAATAGATCCTGAAACTGGTAAACCAAAGAAAGCAATTCCAAAATTATTTACACGTACAGATAAAGATGTACATCAACTATCTCGTGATTTAACTAAAGTGGGTACATTATGGGTTAAAGCTTTATTAGAATATGAATCTGCCAGACGTATGGAAATGACACTTCTTACGTTAACAAATGTAGAAAGAGCAAAAGGACATTTAGTTACAGATGAATCTAATATACCTATAAGTATAAATGGAGAGTTACAAACAGATCTTACCACTAACAAGAATGCAGATATAATGCAAACAATAGTAGATGATAACATCTATGGAGAACGTGAAGATCTTGCATCTATAGGAGGTAAGTCACTCTCTTTTATAACAAACAAACTATCAAAAGAAGGTGATGTAAATAATGAGAAAGCTACATCAATAAAAAAAGGAATGGAAAGTATGAATATGCTTACACAATCCTTAGCAGTGGGATTAAAAGCAACTATTGCAATTCCTAATTATTTTGGAAATCATTTTCAATCCTTTATAAATAATGGAGGAATGTATACCTATTCAGAGTTCTTTAAGAATCATCTTAAAATGGTTATTGGTAATTTATCTACTATACAAAAAGGATTAATTGATATACTTGTTCCTTTAAATGGTGATCCTTATATGGAAGCAAGAAGAAAAATTGCGTGGAAACAAGGATATATTAAATGGTTAGGGACATGGACTATGCAGGAAGCAATGATGTCAACTAACTACCTACCTGAAAGAAATTTACAATTTACAAATGCTCTTTCTAATATTAATAATGCAATCGTTATTAATGGTAGAATTATAAATGCTAGACAATATTTACAAAAACTAGATAAAGTAAAATATACAAAAAATGATCAGGGAGAATTTATCACATCTCAAGGAGAAAGAAAATCTTTGGAAAAGACTTTTAATAAACGTGTAGAAGAGTTAAAAGATAAATACTCTTTAGAAAAAACAGCAAAAATAGAAAATGATAAAATAGTTATACCTGATGTTAGTGAAGAAGAATTAGCAAGATTTAGAACAAAAATAGTAGAATGGGGAAGAAACTTAAATGGTCAAATGAGTCAGGAAAATAAAGCTGGATATAGACGAGATGTAATGTTAAAATCTCTTGCTATGTTTAGAAATTGGATTCCTAAACAAATTTCTGTTCGTGGACATGATATTCGTTATAATTTAGAAATAGAAGAATGGGAGTATGGTAGAACCAGGGCATTTGCCAAAACAGTAGTACAATTAGGAATGAAGAATATTTTCAACATGTTTGATATTATACGTGGAACGGATAAAGGACTTGCTATTTTGGATAAAATGTTAGATCAAAAGAGAGAAGAGTATTATAAGAAAACTGGTAATCAGTTAGAAATAACTCCTGAAGAGTATTATGATATGATGAGAATGGAACTTTCTAATGAAATGAAGGAATTAGGAATGTTATTTGGACTTATTGCTGTAGTGTTAGGTGCAAAATTAGTAGCTCCTAATAAAGACGAAGATCTATTAACTAAGAATAAATATAAATATTTTGCTAAAATAGTAAATAAAATATCTAATGAAGTAGATTTCTATTATGATCCTATGTCATTTGTAACTATGACAAAAGGTAATTTCCTTCCTGCAATGGGACTATTAGTTAAAGCACAAAAAGTATTGACATCATTAGGATCAGAAACTTATGGATATGCTACAAATAATCAACAGTTAATAGATAAGAGTTACCCAGTTAAATATTTTCTTGATCTAATGCCTGTAACATCACAATTTGAGAGAGAATGGCTTCCTTTAATTGACCCTGAACTTGCAAGAGAGATGGGAATAAAAGTAATAACACAACCAAGAGTACAACAATAATTTTTAAACTTATATATCATGCGTACAGCCGAAGTTTGTCCAACATGTCCTACATATGAAAATGCTAAATGTATTATATATGAAGGAGTTTTATTACCTTTAACAGATATCTCTCCTGGAGATTCACTTGAAGTAGTTCTTGCAAAACTGGAAATTGCTATTACAGCAATAACTCCTACAACTACGTCAACAAGTAGTACCTCAACGTCAACAACAAGTAGTAGTAGCACAACAACTACTTCTACAACTATACTGTATTAATACCTTTTAAAATGAAGATACGTTGTAATCCCTCTCCATGTCCT
>Ga0209430_1001121_pt1 | contig 21211 bp, 21 predicted proteins | sample BarGraIncub1133A_FD_184504 | JGI IMG/M metagenome (GOLD analysis project Ga0209430, IMG submission 184504) | Arctic peat soil microbial communities from Barrow, Alaska - Barrow Graham LP Incubations 11-33A (SPAdes) (version 2) | ecosystem: Environmental > Terrestrial > Soil > Wetlands > Peat... | reverse complement strand
TTTTATGGCATCCTCCGCTGGGCTGTTGCCAAAGAAGCGTTTATATTCACGGCTGAACTGGGAGGCACTCTCATAGCCTACTCGACATGCAGCGGTACTGGCATTGAGGCCGTCCTGAACCATCAGCATCCGCGCCTTGTGCAGCCTAATATTTTTCAGGTACTGCAGCGGTGATGCGGAGGTAACTGCCTTGAAGTTATGGTGAAAAGTCGACACACTCATGCCGGCCTCCCTGGCCAAGGCTTCAACATTAATCTCGTGCTGATACGCCGTGTGAATCCTGCGCAGTACCCTGGCAATCTGGCTGAAGCGGTTGTGCCGGGCTGCTACTGCTCGCAATGCGCCTCCCTGTTCTCCGCAGAGCACCCTGTAGACGATCTCTCTCACTGTCTGCGTCCCTATGATGCGACTGTCTACGGGTTTCCGTAGGCATTCCAATAGCCTCACCGTGGCATCGATCAGTTCGCCGGTCAACGGCGTCGAATAAATCCCTCTCGGTACCGGTCCGTTTACTGCGCTATCATCATCCATTTCCAACAGCAGCTCGCCCAGCGTTGCCGGATCAACCCGCACGGAGACCGCCAGCAAGGGTTCCTCCGGGCTGGCTTTCGTCTCGCACACGAACGGCAACGGCACCGAAAGTACCAGATAGTTGTAAGGGTCATAAGTATAGATCTGATCCCCAAGATACCCTATTTTACGCCCCTGCCCGACAATCACGATACAGGGATCATAGATAATTGGAATGGGGGGCGTATATCGGTCAGATCGCATGAATTGAACCCCCTCAAGAATGGAAGGGGAAATCCCTTCCACCGTTGCCAGGGTGTCCAACAATTCCACCAACCGTTTTTCTCGCAGCGACCCTGATGCTATCGTCATTTCCGCAAACTCCTCAACGTATTTCAGCATTACGATACTTTGGAACAAAGTATATCAATTCCATACAAATTATTACCCATGTTTTTGATTATCGACAGAAATAGGCAATACTTCGGGATGAACGTGTATTGCTGTTTCAATCAACCTGGCGCACTATCGCACCTAGGAGAAGGTACAAAAGAAACAAGCAAACCGGAGTTGCCGGTATTGCGCTAAAAAGCACAAAGGAGAAACTTAATGTCAGCATTCATCGTTCCACGGAAAACGTATCACGGTCTCGGTTCTTTGGAGAACCTGAAAACAGTAGAAGGGCAAAAAGCGGTTATTGTTACCGGCAGCGGTTCAATGAAAAATTTCGGATTCCTCGATCAAACCATTAGTTTATTGATGGAAGCCGGTATTACCTCGGCTGTTTTCGAAGGGGTTGAAGCTGATCCTTCAGTCGAAACGGTAATGAAAGGGGTGGAGTTTTTTAACCGCGAGAAACCTGATCTCATAATCGGTCTGGGTGGGTGTTCAGCTATCGACGCCGCCAAAGCCATGTGGGTCTTTTACGAGTATCCCGAGGCTACCTTCGAAGAGATTATCCAACCCTTTACCATAAAGCCCCTACGCAATAAGGCACACTTTGTAGCAATCCCGTCCACCAGCGGGACTGGGACTGAGGTGACCTGCGCTTCTATCATCACCGACACAAGTAAAGGGATCAAATATCCCATTGTCTCCTATGAGATATGTCCAGACATTGCCATCGTCGACGGCAATTTGTGCCGGACCATGCCTCCCCATGTCACCGCTGACACCGGGATGGATGCATTGTCCCATGACTGCGAAGCCTATGTCGCCACGTTAGCCACCCCATATACCGATGGCCTGGCCCAGGAATCGGTCCGGCTGGTTTTTGAAAAGCTTCCCCTTGCCTTCGAGGATGGGAATAATCTTGAGGCCCGGCAGGCCATGCACGATGCCTCCTGCCTGGGGGGGATGGCCTTTTCCAACGCCATTTTGGGCCTTGTTCATTCGATGTCCCACCAGCTCGGCGGCATGTTCGGTATTCCACACGGTCGCGCCAACGCCATCCTTATGCCAAATGTAATCAGGTTCAATGGTCGCAGCACCGACAAATACCACCGTTTGGCCCAGATTTTGGGAAAGGAGACCACTGAGGATTTTGCCCGGGCCATTGAGAGCCTCAGGCAAAGCGTTGGGATTGAAGACAGCTTCCAGGCGTACGGCCTTGACCCGAAGGTTTGGGAAGAGAAGCTGGACTACATCGCACAAAATGCTATGAACGATCCATGTACCGGAACAAATCCACGGCAACCAACCTTAGGTGAAATAAAAAGAATATTCCAGTCCTGTTTCAGCGGTGACGTTGTCGATTTCTAACCTTGCCCGCCAGCAAGATCATCAAAGAAGAGGGGACAGCGAATCTGTTCAATTGTGATGAATAGGTTCGCCACTTCTTTTGTTGAGGAAAGATCGGGATGTGAATGAGAAATTTCGATAGGGCCAAGTATTTTCGGGCTGTTGCCCAACTATCTTAGTGATGTTCATTTTAATTATTGTGACTCAAACGAAATAAACTGAACTGTTTCGGGAATCCGCTTGACTTTTTGTAGACGACCGGTCTAATGTTTTACCCATGGAAAAGAGAGATACAAAAGCTGAAATCATAGCCAAGGGAATCAAAATGATTTCCATTTGTGGGTATAACGCCACCGGCATCGACGCGGTGCTTAAGCAGGCTAACGTGCCGAAGGGTTCCTTTTATCACTACTTCGGCAGCAAGGAAAATTTCGGTCTGGCGGTGATTGACCAGTTTGCCGAACGTTATGACCAGCGACTGGACACATTCTTGAACGACGATGAGGTTACTCCGCTTAACCGCATCCGTAATTATCTGGAGAGTGGATTGGCGCGGCTCACGCAGAACCAGTGCACGAAAGGGTGTCTGGTCGGCAATCTTGGCCAGGAGTTGGCCGACCAGAATGAGCGGTTCCGGGTCAGGCTTGACGAAATTTTTCAATCATGGAAGGAACGCTTCGCGACCTGCTTGCGCGAGGCGCAGCGGTGTGGCGAGTTGACCCACGATCTGGATGCCAACGTAATTGCTGGTTTCATCCTATCGGGCTGGGAAGGGGCGATTCTCAGAGCCAAGGTGATGAAATCGCCCCAGCCGATGCGGGATTTTATCGAGACCATTTTTGCTACTGTATTGAGATAAGTACTAAAAAAACTCTAAAACAGAGACGACCGGTCTAATGCGTCGCGATATGAAATTAGATAAGAAAGATGCTGCCTAACGCAAGTAACTGTGGGTAATTGCCCACAGCAAAAAAAGCCGCTGACCCCGTTCCGGGCATAACGTAAGCTGCCCATCTCCCTGCTTCAGATGATTCACTGATTCGAGGCAGTTCATTCTCTATAGCCACTGCACACCAATTTCAGGAGGTTACCTATGCTAAAAACATCCGCTTATGCCGCTCTTTCCACATCAACTCAGCTTGTGCCCTATTCGATTGATCGCCGCGAACCCGGCCCTCATGACGTGTTAATCGATATCCTCTTCTGCGGCGTCTGTCACTCCGACATCCACCAGGTACGCGATGAATGGGGTGGTTCCATCTTTCCGATGGTTCCCGGTCACGAGATCGTCGGCACGGTAGTAACGGTTGGCAGCCATGTATTGAAATGGCAGGCAGGCGACACCGTGGGCGTCGGCTGCTTTATTGATTCGTGCCGCACCTGCGGGCCCTGCCGTGACGGCGAAGAGCAATACTGTGAGGGGGGAATGAACGCAACGTACAATGGGTACGAGCGTGATGGCAAGACCCCAACCTATGGTGGCTATGCTACACGCATCACCGTGGACGAGAACTACGTGTTGCGCATACCTGCGGGAATGCCCCTCGACCGTACTGCGCCGCTTTTGTGTGCAGGGATCACTACCTACTCGCCGCTGCGGCACTTCGGCGTCAAGGCCGGGGACAGCGTCGCCGTTGTGGGGCTCGGTGGTCTCGGCCACATGGGAGTGAAGATCGCCAAGGCAATGGGAGCAAAGGTCACCGTCCTCAGCCATTCACCGGGGAAACGTGACGAAGCGCTGAGGCTGGGTGCGGATGCGTTCATCGCCACGAGCGATATACAGATGTTCAAGAACAACGCCATGAGCTTCGACTTCATCCTCGACACGGTATCGGCCCAGCATGACTACAATGCCTATCTGGGCCTGCTTCGTCACGATGGCACCATGGTACTGGTAGGGATACCCGAACCGACGGCACTTTCTGCGGGCCCGCTGGTCATGCAGCGCCGGCGCCTGGCCGGATCGCTCATCGGCGGTATCCGCGAAACCCAGGAGATGCTCGATTTCTGCGCGGAGCATGGCGTTGTCTCGGACGTGGAGGTGATCCCGATCCAGAGAATCAATGAGGCTTATGAGCGCGTCGTAAAAAGCGATGTGCGCTACCGTTTTGTCATCGACATCGCAAGCTTGAACGAACCGTAAAAAGACCATAAAACATTGCAATACCCTTGCAAGGCTTAAGCGCCGCACCAGGTAACTCATTACAGTAAAAAGGGGGGGATATGAAATTCAAAGCGCTGATTGTGGAGAAGGGTGAAGAGAAGCAGTTTGTGCGGGAGATCCGGGAGCGGAGCATTGATGACCTGCCGCCTGGCAATCTGGTGGTGCGGGTCCGTTATTCATCCCTCAACTACAAGGATGCCCTTTCGGCCACCGGGCACCCCGGGGTGACGCGTCAGTTCCCCCACACCCCTGGTATCGATGCTGCCGGTGAGGTTGTTTCGTGCGAGAACGGCGCCTTTGCTCCGGGAGAAAAGGTCATCGTTACCGGTTACGATCTGGGGATGGAGACCGACGGCGGGTGGGGACAGTACATTCGCATCCCGTCAGATTGGGCCGTGCGGCTTCCGTTGGGATTGACGCTGCGCGAGGGGATGGTGCTCGGCACCGCCGGCTTTACGGCGGCCCTGTCGGTGCTGAAACTGGAGCAGGCCGGGGTTACGCCTTCAGACGGTGACATTCTGGTCACCGGGGCTACCGGCGGGGTCGGAAGCATCGCCGTATCCATTCTGGCCAGGGCCGGGTACCGGGTAGTGGCTGCCACCGGGAAAATATCCGACGAAGGGTTTCTGCGTCAACTGGGCGCGGCAGAGGTTATACCGCGCGAACAGGTGACGGCGGGATCGGATCGTCCGATGATGAAAGAGCGTTGGGCTGGTGTTGTGGATGTGGTCGGCGGGGAAACCCTGACGGCGGCCGTCAAGTCGACCCGCTACGGGGGCGCGGTCACCTGCTGTGGCCTGGTCGGCTCCATAGACCTCACCCTGAATGTCTATCCCTTCATCCTGCGCGGCGTGAGCCTCATCGGCATCGATTCGGTTCAGTGCCCCGCTGAGACCCGTCTGCAGGTCTGGGAAAAACTTGCAGGGGAATGGAAGCCGGAGCAACTGGCGGAAATGGTGACGGAGGTGTCACTGGAAGGGGTTGAGGAAAGTATCCAGGCCATCCTTAAAGGCGGCATTCGGGGCCGGGTGGTCGTTACGTTGCCGTAGGATTACGACACAAAACATCAGGAGGAACATATGCAATTGTAAAATCTGCTACCGGAAATCATCGAAGGGATTCTAACCGTTACAGTTAATCGCCCATCCGCCTCTGACAAGGTGTGAAGTTTCCTAAATAATTATCAACATTATGTCTAAGGAATCGTCACGTATGGCCAATATCATTCTTCTAGCAGTCTGCCTCTTGGCAGGCGTCGGACTTAGGAAAACAGGGCGTTTCCCCGCAGCGACTCCGGCAGCGCTGAACGCCTTCATCATCCATATCTCGCTGCCGGCATTGACAATCCTGCACATCCATAACATGAAACTGGACACTTCTCTGGCGCTGACAGCATCTATGGCCTGGCTGTTATTCGGTTGCGCCTGGGCGTTTTTCAGCTGTGCCGGAAAGGTATTCAAACTTGACAGAGAGACGGTTGGCGCCCTGATATTGGTAGCTGGTTTGGGCAACACTTCCTTTGTCGGGTTGCCAATGATTGAGGCCTACTTCGGCAAAGAGTACCTGGGTATCGGTATAATCGCCGACCAATTGGGTTCTTTCATGGTGCTCTCCACCCTTGGAATTCTCGTTGCCACGTTCTATTCCTCCGGAAATGTTTCACCACGACAGATGGCGCGAAAGGTGCTGATGTTTCCACCATTTCAAGCGCTTATATTCGTTCTCCTGCTCAAGCCCGTGCATTTTCCTGACTGGTCTGTGACAATTCTTGAAAAACTTGGCAGCACCCTCACACCCCTGGCGCTCGTTTCGGTTGGTTTTCAGCTCCAATTCGGTGGTATAAAAGCGGAATTGAAGCCATTAACAGCTGGGCTGATCTACAAGCTGCTACTGGGTCCGGCAATCATCTATCTGCTGTATGTTTCCTTGCTGGGTGCCGCTGGTACCGTCGTACAGGTCACTATTTTTGAAGCTGCTATGGCACCGATGATAACGGCGGGCATTATCGCCATTGATCATGATTTGAAACCCCAACTTGTCGGAATGCTGGTAGGAATCGGTATTCCACTATCCTTTGTGACTCTATATTTCTGGCACATGTTTCTGACGAGCATATGACTGACATCTTCAGAGGACTGACCCCGTCTTTTGGGAAGAACATCAGACATCCAAACCAGATGAGAATATGGTGGTAAAAGAATCGATTTTTGACGTGATCCGGCAGTTTGTCCGGAAGTGCCCCAAAAACTGTTTTCCCGACAACATAAAACCGTACTTTAACGAACCCCAATTCGGAGTTGCGGTAGCAGATGACCCGTTATTCACCGAGTACAAACGAATTCGTCATGCCAACAGGTCCAATGAGGATGAGCTGGAGATCCATCACGTTCGTACCGGTGGGACCAGTGACGAAGAGGCCACCTACCTCCTTGAAAAAGCTGTAAGAGTCGTTATTGGCAAGATATGTTTCGGGGTCATGGCCGGCCCTGCGTGCACGCCCTGCTGTTTCACCGTTTGCAAAGGCTCCGGCCGCATCCGTTGGTCCGTCGGTGCCGTCGGTTCCTGCTGACAAAAAGGAAATTCCAGGGATGCCTTCCACTTCTAACGCGAAGGCAAGTGCCAGTTCAGTGTTACGGCCACCCTTTCCGCCTCCACTTACGGTTACAGTCGTCTCACCACCGCAGATCAGACAGGTGGGCCGGAGAGAGGAGGGGGCAGACACTAGGGACGACCTTGCAACTTCTTTGGCTTTTGCCGCAAGTTCTTTCCCGACGCTGCGGGCTTCACCCTGCAACTCCGATGACAGAATGGTTGTATCAAATCCCATTTCAACGGCTTTCTGCCGGGCAGCTTCTGTGGCCTTCCCGTTGCTCCCCACAATGATGTTCTCTACATGGTTGAAGATTGGGTTCCCCTGTTTTGGTGTTTCGGGGAGCCTGTCGCCGACACCTTCGCTAAGGAGATTCATTACGGATGCCGGTATCCGGTCCCGCAGGCCATATTTGATGATCACCTCAAGGGCATGAGAAAAGGTGGAATCATCGGGTGCTGTCGGACCAGACGCGATAACGTCAAGCCTGTCCCCTATTACATCGGAAAGGATGAGGGAGATGACCTTGGCCGGATACGCAAGCTCGGCGAAACGCCCCCCCTTCACCAGCGAGATATGCTTTCTTACGGCATTGAGTTCCTCGATATCCGCGCCTGCCTTAAGAAGTAGGCTCGTCACCTCCTGCTTTTCAGCGAGCGTTACCGGTGGGGCGGGATCCACAAAAAGGGCAGAACCTCCTCCCGAGATAAGGCAGAGAACAAGGGTCTTTTCGTCAGCGTTCTTCAGCAGATCCATCACGTTTCTGGTTGCTGCCAGCCCGTTTTCATCGGGCACAGGATGACCGGCCTCAAAGACTTCTACCATCGGTGAAAGAGCGGCTTCCTGCGTGTGGCCGTATTTGGTAATGACAATACCGTTGCATGTGGCTTGGGACATGTGGTCACTCACCGCACTGGCCATTAAATAGGCCGCTTTCCCGAAGCTTACAAGGAGGAGCCGCCTGAAACCACCCTCACGGAACGTCCGGGAAATATGGTCGACGTGGTGTGTTACGCACTCATAAGGGTTTGCGGCACCGAGAGCAGCATTAAAAATGGCGGTTAATTCATATGAAGATGAGCAAACCGGCATCATACTTCAATTGGTTTGAAGATCAGCACAATGGCCATGACTACAAATACCATCGTTTCTGCCGCGGGGCCCCAAAACCTGCCCGTTATGGCCATAACCATTCCCAGGACAAATGCAGAAATAAATGTCCCCTTTATGTTGCCGAGCCCTCCTATTATGACCACCGCAAAACTGACCAGGAGGACCATCATCCCCATGTAAGGATGCACAGAAGTGATAGGCGCGTAAAGGACACCTCCCAGGGCGGCAAGAGAGCTTCCGATGACAAAAACATAGGTGAAATACTTATCAACACTGATACCCAGACTCCTCACAGCGTCCTTATCATCGAGGGCCGCAACCACGATCTTCCCCACCATGGTCTTCTTGAAGAAGATTGAGAGAGCAATGAAGATGATAAGGGCGAGCAGAATGATGATGAGCCTGTAGAGGGGGAGGGTGATGCCAAAAAAACTCACATCTATACCGACAGGATCTGAAAGCGGTATAGGTGAGGCACCCCATATCCATTTTATGGCATCTATGCCGATGAGAGCAACGGCGTAGGTCGCTATGATTGCATAGTCGATAGAGACGCCGTAGAGTTTCCTGATGACAAAACGCTCTATCACGTAGCTTATAGGGATGACGGCAAGTACCGCGATAAGAGCCCCGAGAATAAAGTTGTTCCTGACAAAGGGCAGTACGCTGACGAGAAGGTATGCGCCGATCGTGTACACGAGGCCATGGGCAAAATTTACGATTCTCATGGTGCCGAAGGTAAGCGAAAGGCCAATACTGATAATGAACAGGATAGCGCCGATTGTCAGCCCATAGGCAATTGTGTTTATCATGACGTCCTCACCGGCATTGCTTTGGTACAGCCCTTAAACTTCTCGGAAACGTAGCCCCAGACGCCCGTCCTGAACCGGAATACTACGATCAGGAGGGTAAAGCCCAGGAACATCTCCCACCTTGGTATATATGAGGCGAGGTAGTTACTAATGGCCATGTAGATGACCCCGCCGATTATGGACCCGTAGAGGCTCCCTGCGCCGCCGATAAGGGCGGCAAAGATTACTTCAACAGCCCTCGATGGATCGATGAAACTTGGCGTCACATACCCGTAATTCAGCATGGAGAGGGCACCCGCAAAGGCGGACAGAGCCGTGGAGATGATGAAGGTGATCCACTTGTAGACAAACGTATTGTAACCTAAAAACTTGACTCTGGTTTCGTTCTCCTTGATGGACTTTATGAGTACCCCGTATGGAGATGAGGTAAGCTTCCTGAGGAGATAGTAGGAGAGGAGGAGACAGAGTAGGACAAAACCGAATTTGAACGGTTTGTTGCTGAAGTCAATAAATCCGAACTTGGAGAAAGAGACCGACATGCCGTCTTCTCCTCCAGTGTATTTTGAAAAAGCCACAACAACAAGAAAGTACCCGACCTGATTGAAGGCCAGATTGATAAGAGCAAAACAGGCGCCTGTGGTTCTTACGACAATGGGCCCAAGGATGGCGCCGACAATCGCTCCCGCACAGATGCTCGCAATGATGGCAAGGAAGGGGTTCCGGGAAACATGCTCGGTGAAAAGGGTCATCCCGTAAGCCCCACATCCCAGGTAAAGCATGTGGCCAAAGGACAACCTCCCCATAAAACCGTAGAGGATGTTAAAGCCCATCACGAAGATGGAGAAGATAATGAAATCAGTGGTCCGGTTGATGCCCAGTACGGGCATGATCACCAGGAACCCGGCGGCAATAAAGAGAATATCACGGAAACTTCTTAATCCGGTGCTGTTCTGGATGGCCAATGTATCGCTCCTCTCCCGCTTCGTCATCTACTCCCCGATTCCACCCGGACGTTAGCCCTGAAGTGCCTTGGTGCGTGCACTCCAAGACTAACGGGGGGAAGGGGGGTCGCCCTTTTTACTTGAGACTCGCGAGGAACTCTTTGTACTTCATGACCGTGCCTATTTTCGGGAATATGAATTTTTCCACATAATTCTGCTCTTCAGCCGTATCCGTACCGGTGCAGTCACCGATCACGATAACGTTGTACCCCTTGTCGTAGGCGGATCTGGCCGTTGATTCCACGCACCAGTTGGTGTGGAAGCCTACGATTGCCACCGTGTCAACCATGTTCACTCGGAGTGTGTAGTCGAGGGCCGTGGACCAGAACGCATCGAGAGTCTTCTTGCCTCGCACGATAATATCGCCCTTTTCCGGGGTGAGTTCCGGGATGATCTCGGGGCCTGGGGTTCCTGCCACCCATGCGCCGCTCACCGGCTTGCCGTCAATCTTCCAGCCTGTAGGCATATCGATTTCAAGACCTCTCAGTCCGCCCATGCCAGGCCCCTTCTTGTCAATCTCGGGGAACCCCGGCTCAAAGGCTTCGAAGGGCACATAAATGATCTTTTTCACCTTGCTCCTCGCCGACTTTACCAGGTCAACAAGGTTCGGTATTACCTGCCGTTCTTCTAGCTGTTCCGCGATAAACTGGTACATTGAACCGCCCGGTTTAAGGAAATCGTACTGGGGTTCGATCAAAACGATTGCCGTCTTTGCTGCCTCAATGGTCTGCTTTGCCATGTTTAAACCCTCCTTCTTTAATTAGGTTCTCGTTTTCGCGCATCACGGATGACGCGTCACGGGTTGGTTCATAGATACTGTTCCATAGCCATCTTGTCGTTAATCTCCGTTTTGTCCACCATCTCTTTCATGATCTTGCCTTCCTTGACCATGTAAACCTTGTCTGCAAGCATACCGACTACGGAAAGGTTCTGTTCCACTATTACCATCGAAACCTTGCCCTTCATGAGCGAGAGTACGTTAAGAATGTCGTTTATTGTTCCGGCAGCAAGGCCTTCTGTGGGTTCATCGATCAGCAGGAGCTTGGGGCTCCCGATCAGCGCCCTCCCGATAAGCAGTATCTGCCTTTGTCCGCCACTTAAGCTCCCCGCCTTCAGGGAGAGAAACTTTTCCATTTTGGGATAGATCTGGAGGACCTTTCCCACAGCTTCATTCATATTCACTTTCACGGGATAGGCGGCAAGCTCAATGTTCTCCCTGACTGTCAGGTTGGAAAAGACACGCTTGTCCTGGAATATATACCTGATACCGAGTAGAGCTACCTTTTCGGGCGGGAGTCCTACTATGCTCTTTCCCTCGAAGAGAATTGCGCCTGATCGGGGTTTCAGAAAACCCGCTATGGACTTGAATAACGTGGTTTTTCCTGCACCGTTCCGACCGGCCACAAAGACCATCTGCCCCTGTTCGACCTCTATGGAGATTCCATGAAGTGCCATGGCGTTTCCGTATGCAACATCGAGATTCGTCACACTGAGCATACAAGACCCTCCTCTTTTCCCCAGTAGACTTCTCTCACGAGGGGGTTACGGAGCACCTCGGCCGGTACACCTTCTGCGATAAGCCTGCCTTCATGCATGACGTTCAAACGTTGCACCAGGTCCACGATCCGGGATATCTTGTGCTCAATGATGATGAATGAAAAACTTTCTTTGACCTTGCGAATGATGGAGGAAACCTCTTCTATCTCAAAATCGCCGAGGCCGGCAAAAGGCTCATCTAGGAGGAGTATCCTCGGCTTGAGAGAGAGGGCGACAGCAATCTCGAGCTTCCTCTTGTCGCCGTATGATAGTTCGGAAGTCATGAAATTTGCCTTGTCTTCTATACCCATGGTTGCCAGTGCCTCTTCGCAGGTTTTAAGGACAGAGGGGTGGCGGGCATCGGCAAAGAAAAAACCGCCTTTAGGCCCCTGTTTCTCGCGAAACCGCATCACCGACAGGATGAGATTATCCACAACGGTGAGGGAATCAAATACGGAAACAAGCTGAAAGGTCCGTACCATGCCCATCATTACCCGCTTGTGGGGAGGCACCCGGGTAATCTCCTTCCCGTCGTAAAAAACAGCGCCGCTCGTGGGGGGAAACATGCCGGTGAGGAGGTTGAAAAACGTGGTCTTCCCCGCGCCGTTGGATCCTATGATACCGACGGCCTCCCCCTCCCTCATGGAGAAATCAACGCCGTTAACGGCAACCAGGCCGTTAAACTGGATCGTGACCCCTTTTGTTTCTATGATGTTTCTTTTTTCCATAGCCCTCTCCCCACAAGGGGTTGGGAGCGGGATATTCTATCCCGCCCCTGATCTATGTCAGTACCCTATTGTCGAGAGCGCCGGCAGATAATCCTCGCCCGTATAGGCGCCGACAATCTTTACCAGGTCCCACTTTTGGTCCTTTCTTTCCTTTGCGCCCTTGCCGACTACCACGTAAGCGCCGTATTTGAAGAGAGGCTGATGATCCGCTCTCCATACACCCTGCCCTTTCATGGAATTAAATTTGGGGCTGGCCATGAGGGCCTTTGCCATCGCCTTGCCGTCCGTGGATTGGGCGAGCTCCATTGCCCGCACCGCTTCCATGACACCTTCATAGGCCATTGCAGAATAAGGATCTGGCGGGTAATGGTACTCCTTCATAAATTTCTTGGTGAATGCATCGGATGCTTTTACGATTGCTGCATCCTGGAAACCCTTCATATCGTAGTACCAGGACATGAGGGAATAGACTCCTTCGAGAGCCTCGGGCGGTACACCGCTGCCAAAGGAGTTGGTCATCCAGTCAAACCATATCTTGCTCTTTTTCTTGAGGCCCGTTTCATAGGTCTGTTTCAGGACGTTAATGGCGTCCACCCCCCAGTGGGCCAGCATCACGATGTCAGGCTTCTTCTCCCCGATCTTCAACAGATAGGACGTGTAGTCGCTCGTACCAACCGGAGATTCCACGTATTCCACCTTGACTCCGCGCTTATCGAAGGCAGCCTTGGCCCCTGCCCACTGGTCACGACCAAAGGCGTAGGCCGGTCCGAAGAACACGATTTTTTTATATTTCAGTTTGTCCACTATGTAGGCTGCGCCAGCGTAGCCGATAGAGTACGCGGCTCCGTGAATGGCAAATGTTGTCTCGGCCATCTCGGCCTTTTGAAACATGTTGATCGCCACCACATTCACAGGGAAATAGGGCACAGGGGTCTTCTTCACCTCTTTATTCAGAGCCGCTGAAATCGGCGCGAAGGTCTGACCTACGATGACATGGACCTTGCTCTCTTCCACGAGTTCCCGGAATCTACGGATTGCGATATCCGGCTTTGACTCGTCATCCCTCACCAACGTCTCTATGGGAACCTTCTTGCTCCCGAACTTCACCCCCCCCGCAGCATTAATCTCTTTGATGGCGAGCTTCGCGCCGTCAAGCTGCACCGGACCGATAGGAGACGCCGCACCCGTTAAACCGAACATAAGCCCGATTTTTACCTTGTCGGGGGCCTGGGCCCGCGACTCACCGGGGACAAGGAAACCGACCATGAATACACAAGAAAACATAAGACAAAGAATTGACTTTTTGTTCATTGCAAATCCTCCTTTCGCCATCGTAGCTCACTTGTTATTCCCGCCAATGGCGGGATTCCATCATTACGTGCCCGCTATTTACTTCGGGCATCCCCAATATCACTGTTCCTGATCTTCTCCCCGACACCGTACTCCACCCGCACCTCCTCCCATTCGTCGGGATTCATGTTCTGTTTTATCTGTTCGATCATTTTAAGATTGTGATTACGGAATGCCGCCTCCGCCCTGTCTGAATCTCTATCCCGAAAGGCCGCCAGAATCTCCATATGATCTTCCAGAAGTCTCGAAAGTATGGGGCTAACATGCAGTGCAAGCGGGCGCATTTTGTTTTTCACGGCGGCCAGTATTTCAAGAAGGGTGCGGTTCCCGCTCAACTCATAGACAAGGGCGTGGAATTCGTAGTCAAGCTGGGAGTAGCCCACAAGATTTTCCTCCTCCACCATCTTTCGCTGCTCTTCAATGAGTTTAGCCATCTTCTTGAGCACCTGCTCATTTACTTTCGGTACGGCACACCTGGCGGCAAGCCCCTCAAGGGCTTCCCTGACAACATAGAGTTCAATTGCCATTTTGGGGGTCAAGGTCAACATAAAGACACCACGGTTGGGAATATTCTCCAGAAGCCCTTCCTGTATGAGGCGGTGGACCGCCTCCCATACGGGGGTGCGACTCGCACCGACCTCCTTGGCGATCTGCTCTACGTTGATGCGGGCACCGGGGCTAAAGCGGTAATCCGATATCATTTCTTTAAGTATGTCGTATACTTGGTGGCTGAGCCTTTGTTTGATTACTTTTGTCATGGTAAGAACCATAATAACATCGGGTACACATGTCAAGCCATTTCACGAAATATATTTCATATTTCATGAAATATTTGCCAAGCGATTGGGCTGAAGCTCATGGAAGTTGCATCAGGCGTATTCAATCCTTCTATCAAACGCTAGAACTGCTACCATATTTGAGAGCACTAAGGAGGAGGTATGAGGTAACCTGAAGACAACAGACACTCTTGATTGGTATACTACCACCAGGGAGGAAACATGGGAAAGCTACAGCGTTACGGGGAATACGTGGAAGACCTGGAGGATGATGCAGATGACATTATCCGTTATTTCGGGACGGATTTTCTGATCAAACCGGGCAAAAAAATATCCCCACTACTGACTTATGGGGACAGTGTGGGGACAGTTGGTACATTGACTCATTTAACTTACTGAATCAATTATTTTTTTTTGGAGCGGGAAACGAGATTCGAAGGCGGCCAAGGCAAACAATATTAAACAATAATATCAACTACCTACCTACGTTTACCCACTTTCTAAAGTCTTGTAAAATCCACTTAAATCTACCTCAATATAGCCAAATAAGTGAAAGCCAAGTGAAAGCCTTACGGTAACGGCTCTATTCTAGCGTTTCCTACTTAACCGTTGAATCGTCATTTAAATACGCCATCAAAAACCATTTTTGATTGTCTACATATCTTTTACGATCAATGCCTGTAAGTGGGCCAGAAAAACTAACGGTATCGCCTATTTTTAGATTACTTGACGCACGGCTTGAACTAGTTGGAACCGAGATCAGTACATTGTTACCGCAATCAATAACAACTCGATATGTTGATGTTAAAGAGCCACTCAGAATATCTCTGACCCTGCCCGATCCTTCATAGTTACGCATTGCATTGTTTGATGCAAAGTCTGCAATTTTTGTAGTAGTCGCATTTACGTAAGGTCCGGCGTTACTGCAAAGATTATCCCAAGCAAAAGTTTGATTTGTAAACGCAAATACTAGTAAAACGGTTAAAAGGATATGCTTCATGGTGTTAAACTCCCTTGTCTTGAATATTTTAGAAATAGGCTGAAATTATATTCCTACCCTATTCATAATTTTATCATTTGCTACATATAATATAATGTTATTATTGTGTCAATGGGCTTTGAACTTTGACACCTATAGTGGGTCAAATTTGAATACCGATTGACAGCCGCTCATGTAACACGGGGCTTGAAAGCCTTTTCTGGGTATCACAATATTACAATTAGTTATAGTTAAATTGATTACACGCCCCACCATAAAGGCCGTGTTAGGCGGCTATAACGCCGACACCGGCCGAGGGTGCAGCGAACGATAGTGAGCGCAAGTGTATAGGCGAAGCGTTAGCGTAGCCGTAAATACCATTATTCAACATTTCTATTACCAAGATATTTAATAGACATTAATATATTATTTTTAGTATTCATGGTGCTTCTAACGTATTTTCAATAATAATCCACGGAGCCCCTGTGCTAGCAGTCGAAAAATGGTCACAAAACAAACATCCCATCATTGCCCTTTTCGCCCCGATGACAGCCGCCTTTGCGCGTGAAATTCCTGACATACTGAGGCACCAGAAAAAACACCGCTTTCTTGAACATAAATTCCCAGTCCCTCATCTGCCGTCATGGTATAGACTCCACCGTTCGCGCAGCCTGTATTGCATCCCATTTATTGAAATGTTGCTAGAAGGATCACCATTTGCACAACAGTTGATAGTGTTGGGCATTACAATGCATGACCTATCTCGAAACCCTGAAAAACTTGCAAGCCAGAATTTAACTCCTGAAACACTCAAAGAGGGGCAAGACGTTTGGAAGAACCTTCTCCATATGTCTTTCACCGAAATAGAAGATGACATAAAGGACACCCCGCTTTCTCCGGAAGTTCGTGCCAGCGTTCAGCGATACAAGGATAATCATGAAACCGAACTCGCGTTCTTGTTCCTGGTAGCTTTCCCTTGTTGGCTGTTATACAAGGAATGGCCCTCCAAGCTTTATCGCAAAGCTCGCCTAGGAAAAGACACTAACGCCATTCACAAACTACTGCGCCTCGATCCCTTTCTGCTCCATGATCCGGCAATTGGTCGAGAAATCCAAAGAATTCGTATTAATGGAAAGCAATCCGTTTATAGGAATCTGCTTAGTGCGCCCTTGCATCCGATCAAACTTAAACTGACCAGCAGAGGCATCAAAGATATATTGGCTGGCCTGATCTCTTTGTTGGCTGAAGCAATTAAACAGCCTCTCACATCAACAGATATACGCGACCTTTTCGATGCCGTTGCCCAGGACACAGACAAGCAAGACATTGACACAAGCCTTCCAGAAAGTCAGGAAGCGTACTCCAAAGTTATCCAACGCAACAAACCTGACTGGAAACTATTCATGACCCCGGACATGAAATAATGAAGTAGTGTCCGGGTAGCTTTTCCTTCTCCGTGGAATCATCCAAGAAAATTAAACCCTTGGAGGTTCTATGAACAGCAACAGAAATCCTATCACCAGCGGCACAGACAACCAGACAAAACAAAGTTTTCCCACGTCTTTAAAAGAACCCTCCGTCTCGACAGGGTTCGCCGGCTCTGCCGGCAGCCCTGTCGAGACGGAGGATAACACTGCTGCAATGGCGTCATCTGTAACACGCCATGCTCTAAACCCACCTGCTGAAAATTTCCAGTTTTTACTCTGTGGTATTGATTCTCTTGATCTCGGTTTGTTTGTTAAATGGGAAACAAACTGGGAAAAGGTCTGTGCCGATCTCGACAACAAGAAACTTACCGCACAGAATTCAAAGACCGTCCTCGATACAACCGACATTGGCCGCGAGTTTATGCACCTGGCCAGTGGTAAACCGCCTAATTACCGTTTTCATCTCCAGTTCCTTGAATATCACCTCTATATTGCCATCTCTAAAGAGTACGGCTCCTCTCCCAACGTCTATGTGTCGTTTAATGCTGCCGCTCTCTGGCATGTCAAACTTCCTGGCCTCCTGGAGCTTTTGGAGTTCGACCTTTCCCACTTCGGCGGTTCTATCGAACGCATACAACCCAGCCGTGTTGATCTCTGTGCCGATTTCAGGCTTGATGGCCCGCTGAGTTTGCCTTTTCTGGAAAGGCACCGGATTGCCAAGAGTCGCAAAGCAGAAACCCACATGGAAGGCACTACACTTGAAACCTATTATAGCGGAACTCCTGGCGCACCTTTACGGCTTCGAATTTATGACAAGAGCAAAGAGATTATCAAAAGCAATAAGCAATGGTTTGGTGCAATCTGGAATACAGACGATCTCACCAACATTTGGCGGGTGGAATTTCAGATCAGGCGTTCCGTTCTTCATCAGTATCGCATCCGCGATCTTGCTGGCCTGTGGGACACTATCGGTTCTGTCTGGTGTTACCTCACTTCGGAATGGTTTTCCCTGCGCCTCCAGGACAATATTAAGGCCGAACGGCGCACCGTTCTCCCCTGGTGGCAAGCTGTCCAGGAATGCGGTTCCTTGTTTGGTGATGATAACGGGGCAAGACGAACCTTTGACAGTGATGATGTCCAGAGTATCAAGGAAATACTGCCGCATGTCTTTGGCCGGATGATCACCATTGCTGCCCTCTCAGGTGTTAAGGATCGCATTAAATCAATCCATCACATGGCCAAGTTGCTGTTTGATACTACTAATGATGCAAAGTTCAACGAGAAGTACCAGGAGAAGCTGATCAAAATGGGATATCGCGGGAAGCTGGGAGGGTCTGACGATGAAGAATGATATCATTCCTCAACCGCCTGAACTCCTGACTGTGGAACAGTTCGCGCAACGCCTCCAGGTATCACGCGCCACCGTTTTTGCTTGGATACAGAAACAGATTCTCGTCCAGGGACGCCACTTTCTCAAATTTGGCCGTGTCCTCCGCTTCACCTGGTCAGATGATTTTATTTCCATCTTGCTGCAAGAATCCGCTACGGCTGCGGCAGTTGCTCCCCCTACCCTTTCGCCTGTCGCTGTTTCCCGCAAGAAATCCGACAGTTCGTTAAATTGGGAGTACTGAATAATGAAACGGTTGTGCTATGCTCAAAACCGGACTTTGGAAGGTGGGTATTTTGTAGCGGAATGGAGACTACTACCATGAAGCAATTACCCCACCTCGATGCATTGATCTTTGACAACGAGGAGAAGAAACAAGGAAGCATTCTCAGGAAAGCAGGCTCACGCAAGCTGTATATCCTTTTCTATTACTTCAACAAGCGAGTGGAGAAAACCACCGGCCTCACTGATACAGTAAAGAACCGCGAAAAGGTGCGGCTCTGGCTGGATCGCATCATTGAACGCCGAGACGTTGGCAAACTGATCTTTGCCGAAGCCTTCCCAGGATCATCAGACAATGAGAAGACATACTTTGCCAAGCTGGAAGGGTGGCAGTATGCACCGGAACCAAGGGATATTCTTTTTGCTTCCTATGTTGAGGAATGGCTCAAAACCGTCTGGGTACTGCAACCAGAAGGAACCTGGAAGGATGATTCAAAGCTGATTATAACCGGCTGGCTGTTACCCCACTTCAACGATATGACTTTCTTCCAGATCAGCGGCGTTGAGATTCAAAAATTCCTTGCCGTCCTTAAATGGAGAACCGGAGCGAGAAAAGGGCAACCGCTTTCAAAGATACGGATGAAAAATATTCTCATTCCGTTGCGCTCCATTTGGAATGACGCCTGTGATCAGTACCGCTGGACGTTGCACAATCCATTCGGCAACCTGAGAAAACACTTTCCCAAGACAGTGGTAAAAAGACGAGAAGGGTTCAGATTTGAAGAATGGCTGGACTTCTTCAAGCATGTTGATCCCTGGTATCAGCCGATAGTTGAACTGATGATCCTTACCGGCATGATTAATTCCGAAATGGCCGGATTGAGAAGAAGTGATATTCAACCGGATTATATTATGGTGCAGCATACCATCGTCAGAGGCGTAGAACACGACACCCCAAAGACGCTCTACCGCATCAGAAAGATTCCAATCACTCAGGCCATCAGAAAGCGGCTTGATGTCCTCTTGGCACGAACAACAGGTGATAAGCTGGTAACAACCAAGAGCGGCACAATCTTCCGCCCTGCTGCCTTCCTGAAAGGTGTCTGGGCTAAAGCCGCGAAAGCCAGCGGTATCACCGACAAAGTACCATACTCCATGCGCCATAGTTTTGCGGCCTGGTCGCTTACCCTGCGGATTGATCCGAACAGATTAGTACGGCTCATGGGACATGGTACAAAGAAGATGATCTATGAAGTCTACGGGGATTACATCGAAGGATTAGAAGAAGATTTCTGGTTGATCCTGGAATACTACGGCAAGGACTTCGCACAACCGAAGATGAAACACTCGGCAACAACGATTGAATACCAAAACGGGTTCACCTTCCCGCCTTCAATTCCGCTGCAACCGTTCAATTATCCACAATAAAACGAAGCCCCGATCTACTACTAAATTTCATTTTAGTGAAAGTTTTAGTGATAGTCGGGGCAATTTCGAACGAATCATAAATGATTCTATGTAGTTAAATGGAGCGGGAAACGAGATTCGAACTCGCGACCTCAACCTTGGGAAGGTTGCACTCTACCACTGAGTTATTCCCGCGTTATCAATTGAATAAAAAAACAAGTCTGACCACCCATTTCAAAGTAATCAGACTTGTTTAAATTGGCTCCCCTTCGCGGACTCGAACCACGGACAAGGTGATTAACAGTCACCTGCTCTACCAACTGAGCTAAAGGGGAATATCTCTGCAATATGAAACATATTACAGAATTAAAACATGGAACAGAATGATTCTGTTTACTTAGCTATGGACCGACGACGTCTCACCCGCTCCAAAAGCGTCCTATTTACTATCATAGGGTTCCAGACAAAGTCAACTAGAAATAGCTTCGATGATAAGAATTATCATCAACAAAATACCGGGGGCATAATTATTTATTATGCCCCCGGCAAAAACACACTATATTCGACAAAATTACTGTTTGTGGCAATCTTTACAGGTAGTAGGTCCTTTTTTCATTTCTGCGTGACAGCTTTTGCACGTTTTATGAGCGAAGTCCTTGCCAAATCCTTCAATCTTGCCTGGTCCCTTCTCGTGGCATTTACTGCAACTACCGGCGCCGCCAAGTGTTTCCTGGTGCGCTTTGTGGTTAAACTTCACGCCACGCTTCATTTCGATGACATCAGCCGCAAAGGCTGATCCTGAAAAAGCTACAAGTGAAAGGACAACTAAAATTTTCTTCATTTTTGTTTCTCCTCTTTCGGATAGATTTTACGATTAGCTACTACACCAGCCATGTACATGTCAAGCTTAAAATTATCCAAACTAGAGGGTCTGCAGAGCGGCATCCTTATCTTCTACATCTGCGTCCATTTCAACACGATAGTCCACAAGTGCCTTGGATAGCGTAAGATCCGCAAGCGCCAGAATCTGTACGGCGAACAACCCGGCATTCTTGGCACCGGCCTTGCCGATTGCCATGGTTGCCACAGGGATGCCGGCCGGCATTTGAACAGTGGAGTACAGAGCATCCACGCCATTCAAGGCACCACCCGGCATGGGGACACCGATGACCGGCAGGATGGTTTTTGACGCAACAACACCTGCCAGATGAGCAGCCATTCCCGCACCGGCGATGATGATCTTCACACCACGACCGGCCGCTTCTGATGCCAGCGCCATTGTGCGCTCCGGCGAGCGGTGCGCCGAAGAAATGCGCATTTCATGAGGAACGCCAAACCTGCGGAGGACATCTGCAGCTTCCCGCATCACCGGAAGATCGGAATCGCTACCCATAATTAATAGTACCTGTGGATCTGTTGCCATTATTCTCCTCGGAAACATGTAGTAAGTATGTACTGCAGGCTAAACA
>Ga0209430_1001118_pt1 | contig 21244 bp, 21 predicted proteins | sample BarGraIncub1133A_FD_184504 | JGI IMG/M metagenome (GOLD analysis project Ga0209430, IMG submission 184504) | Arctic peat soil microbial communities from Barrow, Alaska - Barrow Graham LP Incubations 11-33A (SPAdes) (version 2) | ecosystem: Environmental > Terrestrial > Soil > Wetlands > Peat... | reverse complement strand
CGGGTTATTGATGGTTTTTCGAAAGCTTGACGGATGCGAAGCTCTTTCACAACACCTGTTTTTTCGATTTTTCTTTTGAAGCGTTTCAATGCACGCTCAATGTTTTCACCGTCTTTTACTGGAATAACAATCATACTATTTGTTGTTTTATTATATTTAAATTTCTCTGTATTTCGGACGGCAAATTTATGAATTTTCTATTATTAATCAAACTATGAAGTTAAAAAATATTCAAAATTGAAAAACGAAATATATTCTAATAAATCATTGAATGAATTTCACATACGGGATCAACCGTTTTAATGAATCAAAAGTCACGACCTGTGAAAGATCATCCGGTGACGAAAACTTCCCGATTCTGTCTCTTAAATTGAATATTTTTCGAGCAGTTTTGAATCCCACATACGGATGACGTCCTAGTTCCTTAACTGTTGAAAAATTGATATTAAATGTTTTGAGTGATGACGGATCTGCCGTAAAATATTGCGCAACAGCCATGAAATTCTCCTCACGCATACCATATACCTCTCTTAATTGATCAACGGCATAATATCCGCCAAGTAACGTCCGATAACGGATAATTCTGGAAGCAAAAACAGGACCTATACCCGGAATTTCAAGTAAATGAAGCGAATCCGCACTGTTTAATTCCAGTCTGTTCACGAGCGCTCTTTTGCTTTCTGTAAAGGTCGACTTAAAAATTGTATCGTGTTTATGATTATTTTCGGACTTTACGATGACAACATTGCGATCTGTATTCACCGAATTTCGTGCCTGAGGGATGACAATGAAGCTATCCAATTGCTCATACAAACCAGTTGTTATTCCAAAAATCTTTTTAATTCCCTCTTTATCCCTGAACCTGCCCCCTTTTTCAAGATATTTTAACCAGTTAGCCGCAACTTTCGGTGGAATTCCCATGTCAATTAAACGAATAGAATCGACATCATTAGGATTAAAGGCAACGAGACGAAGTGATCTTTCTTCAGGGATTTGCTTCTTTGAATTTGCCAGAAAGGCGTTCACTTCTGCCTCCCATTTCGAGATATCAGTCGTTTCTGAAGGAACAAAGCGGGGAATCAACTTCCCAATCACAATTAAAATGAATACAATAAGGAGTAAACTTACTATTCCGGAACGCTCTTTTTTTGAAAAGGTGAATAGTTCACGAATCCAATTATTCTTCATTGGGCTAAATTTTATTTTCCTGATCTAAACAACTAAGATACAAAAAATTAAAATATATTTCTCCATCAACATTTTATTTCCATTATGGAGATTTCTGAACAAAAAAGATCAGAATGGGTAACCAATTGCAAAAGCGACATTGAAGTTGTCTTTTTTAAGCCAATTACTTACCGGAATCCAACGTTCGCCAAGATTCTGTGAAGGATCATGAAGCTTAATTCCAAGATCTACACGAATAATAACAAAGGAAAAATCGTAACGCAAACCTGCACCGGTTCCAATCGCAATCTCCTTATAAAACCTTGATAAAGAAAACTCCGTACCTGGACGGTTATCTTTTAATGACCAAATATTTCCCATATCAGCAAATAATGCACCCTCGAAATCGCCGATCATAGCGAACCGGTACTCCGCATTTGCCTCCAGCTTAATATCGCCCGACTGATTGGGAAATTCATTGAGGCCTGCCTTGTAGGAACCGGGGCCCAGTGTTCGCACCGGCCAGGCTCTGACACCATTAGCTCCTCCGGAAAAGTATTTTCTTTCGAAAGGAACCTGATCAGAATTGCCATATGGAATAGCCATGCCACCAAATGCCCTAAATACCACAGCATTAAATTTATCAATCAGCAATCCCCTCCGGTATTCAAAATCGGTTTTAAGGTATTGCGCAAATGGGGTTCCAAGAAAATAATATTTTGAGCCACCAATTGAATCGGTGGAATGGAGTGTGCGATCGAATAGCTTACTTACTCCATTAAGAATGGTTCCTGCCGTCTCGAAAGAAGCTCTAAAATAACTGTAATTCGACCTCTTTTGAATATTCTGTGTATTACGGGTAATACTATAGTTCCATGCTGAGATGGAATGATCGGTATAGGAACTTTTAATATAGAGATTTTCGATACGTGCCACAAAAGCGAGGTCAAAGGCAAGCATCCTGACCATATTCAAATCGATGAGATTAATCCTTTGAGTAGTAAATTCCGATGATTTCCATTGATATCCTAAACTTGCACTAAGAATTGTTCTCGTATAGTCGGGGCGACGTTGATAATTATAAGAGAGGTTCATCAGCGTTTGAGGAGTTGAGTAGGTAAAAAGGCGTTTCGTTTTCACCGGAGCCAGGAACTTCGGCAAGGTAATCTTTGTGCCAATGCCCGTTTCAAAAGAATTAAATGTAGTTGTTGAAGTACCTGTTTTATAATTTTGCTTTTCGGTAGCTCCCATCAGGACAACATCGAGTAATTCTCCTCCTCGAAAAATGTTTTTATGCTGATATCCCAGATTTCCGGCAATTCCAAAATTTCCAAGCGAGTTGGTTCCTTCAAGGGAAACAGAGTACGACTGCCGAACCGTAGGTGAAAGTTGAATAATACAATCAAGTGTGGGGTTTCCAAGTGAGTCATTCGTGCTTGTTTCAACAAACCGGATGTTGATCAGTTTGAATAATCGTAATGAAAACAGCTCATTATACGTTCGTTCTACAAGATCAATACTGTAATACCTTTTATCATTAATATGATTCATATTCATCAGCATCTCCGGATTGTACTTCATCTTCCCTTGTGAAATAAAATACTGGTTACCTACCTTTACAGTATCGTTTTTTTCAACAGTTGTCACTTCCCGGTTCTCCGAAAAAAGCTGTTTTTGCGTTTCGTAGTCAGTGTAAAAATAAAAATTACGGAAAGTAAAACGCTGATGATTCCGTTCCTGAACAATAGCAGGATCATTTGAGATATTTTCCTTTTCGATTACAAGATTAAGATTCACACTCTTCGGAGCTTTTGTAGTATCTGCTTCAAAATAAATCTCGTTTTTATTGATTCGAAAAAAACCTTCATTCTGGTAACGATTCAACACCCTCTTACTCTCAGCTGCCAAAACATCGGTATCAAAAGGCCCGTTCAATTTAATCACCGTTTTCGCGGAATCACCTTTGCTCAATGCTTTAATAGAGTCATCGAGAATTTCGGTTTTATAGGATTTAATCCGGTGTGGTGCGTTTGCAATTATCGTATAGTAAACCTCCGCCTTTTGATTTTTTCTATAAATAACTGTATCAGTGACATTTGCCTGACAAAACCCTTTATTGCGCATAAACCGCTGAAATTCCTCTTTTGACATTTGGGTGAGATAAGCGCTGTAAATTACCGGCGGTTCACCTATCCTTTTAAAAATTCCATCATCCTTATTCTTGCTTGAAAGGTTATACAAACCAAGATGAAACCGCCAAAAGCCAAGAATTTTGGTGTTTGGCCTTTGCTTCATATACATCTTTAATTCAACTTTATTAATTGACTTATTATCGACGGAAATTTTTGCTTTTGATAATAAATACTGATTTTCAGGAACATACTTGACTGTCCGGCATGAAGTCAACCCCATAGCCACAAAAGCAGCTATAACTATCGTAATTCTATATTTATCTCGAAAACCCAAATTTGTAGTATTTATAAAACTTAAGCAAAGATAATTAACCTGTCAAATTAAAAATGGATTATTTTTGACATGTTCCAAATCATCTTATAAAGTGCTGTCAAAAAATAAAATAAAGCTGATCAAATCACTCGACCTTAAAAAAAACAGGTCAATCACAGGTCTTTTTATAGCCGAGGGGAAAAAGCTCGTCTTTGATCTGCTCAAATCAGAAATTCTACCTGCTGAATTGTTCTGCACAAAGCAAATAGCGTCTGAAATAACCAGCCATAAATATGATTTAAAAATTGAAATTGTCGATAAAGAAGAACTTTCGAGGATTAGTTTCTTAAAAACGACACCCGATATCGTTGCAGTCTTTAATATTCCGAAATCGGAGATCGACTGGAATGAAATTTCTGAAGATCTTACACTTGTTCTTGACGCTATTCAGGATCCAGGCAATCTGGGAACCATCGTAAGACTTGCCGACTGGTTTGGAATCCGGAACATAATCTGCTCGGAAGATAGTGCTGATTTATATAATCCCAAGGTCGTCCAATCAACAATGGGTGCCTTTGCACGCGTAAAAGTTCATTACGTTTCACTTCCTGAATTCATGAACAGTGCGAAACTATCAAACATCCCGATCTATGGTACGTTTCTCGAAGGTGAAAATCTTTACAAATGTGATTTAACGGCCAATGGATTGGTAATCATGGGAAATGAAGGAAATGGTATATCTGAAAATACAGCTTACTATATTTCGAGGAAGATCAATATCCCTTCGTATCCAACCGGAGTTGCGACATCCGAATCGCTGAATGTAGCCATGGCTACCTCTATTATCTGCTCCGAATTTCGCAGAAGAACTATTTGTAGAGATTAGCAATCATTTCGGCCACACGCTCACCATCTACCGCTGAAGACATAATTCCTCCGGCATATCCTGACCCTTCACCACATGGGAAAAGCCGTTTGATCTGCACATGTTCAAGAGTTTCCATATCTCTCGGAATCCGAACAGGTGAAGAAGTTCTCGACTCCACACCTAGCACAATTGCCTCATTGGTAAGATACCCTTTGGTTTTTCGCCCTATCAATTTAAGCCCTTCCTTCAATCCCGATCCGACTAAACGTGGCAACCATTCATGAAGAGGAGACTCAATTAGTCCTGGTTTGTATGAAGTTACAGGCAGATTCATACTTTTCCGTCCACTCACAAAATCAGCAAGACGTTGTGCAGGAGCAAATTGGGTATTCCCTGCCATCTTATAACACAATTTCTCGATATCCTCCTGAAAACGGAGGCCGGTAAATATGTCCTGATGGTTGCCTTTTACCAATAGATCACCCGGTCTGATTTCAACAACCATACCTGAATTTGCGAACAAACCACCCCTGTCGGATGGCGACATCCCATTCACCACAAGTTCGCCTGGTGCTGTCGCTGCAGGGACAATCATGCCACCCGGGCACATGCAAAATGAATAGACACCACGGTCGTTAACCTGTTCGACAAACGAATAGCTTGCAGCTGGTAAATAATCGCCTCTCCTGATGCCATGGTATTGTATCCTGTCAATCAGCTCCTGTGGATGCTCTACCCTAACTCCAACCGCAAATGACTTCGCTTCGAGAAGGATGCCTTTGTCATGAAGCATCCTGTAAATATCGCGAGATGAATGTCCTGTCGCCAAAACAATGGCAATGCCTTCGACGATAGAACCGTCGTGGAGTACCACCCCTTTAGCCTCCTGATTTTTGACAACCAGGTCTGAGATACGTGAGTTAAAATGAATCTCGCCGCCGGCATTGAGAATGCTGTTGCGGATGGCAACAATTACACGCGGCAAAACATTTGTACCGATATGAGGATGTGCATCAATTAAAATCTCATCCTGTGCACCGTGAAAATTAAATACTTCAAGGATTTTTCGGACGTCACCCCTCTTTTTCGATCGGGTGTATAATTTCCCATCAGAAAAAGTACCGGCTCCTCCTTCTCCAAAACCGTAATTTGAATCAGGATCAACAATGTGCTCTCCATGTATTGCGGCAATATCACGTTTCCGCTCACTGACGGTCTTCCCGCGTTCAAAGATCACAGGTTTAAAACCAAGTTCAATAAGATGAAGTGCGGCAAACAATCCGGCCGGACCAGTACCAATAATCAAAACCACAGGTTTTTTCGAAACATCCGGATAGGTGAAGGAGGGTTTTTCTGCCAAATGCATCGGTTCGTCGATAAAGACATCTAAACCCAGATTGATCCGAATATTCGAGTTTCTGGCGTCAATTGACCTGCGCTTTATAACAAGACTTTGAATGCGGGTAATTTCAACTTTAAGGTTTTCCGAAACAACTGCTTTCAGTTTTGACAGATCGTTTGCCTGAGCAGGAGATACGGCAATATTAAGTTCCTTTTTCACTACAACAGATTTTCAATGAAAGAATGTCCTTTTTACGTAGAATCAATATAAATGTTAAAAATCCGAAGGGGCAATATAAAGAATTACTCAAAATAAAAGATCAAAGTAAAGATATTCGAATTTAACTCTTTAAAAATGAAACCATAGTAGGGGACTTGCTTTTCTTGATCGTTATCGTGCCTGATAAGGTTATTTAAACCATACGAAAATCGGAACTCAGCAGTGAAACGAAAATATTCGAGGTATGAATCGAGTCCCAAACCTATTTCAGCATATCCTCCGTTTTTTTTCAGATGGACAACACTTTCTGTAATCCTTTTATTCTCAAGATCCTGCCTTAAGGCCGCACCTAAGTATATATAAGGTCGGGCATTATGATCACGGAACCCTTTGTATCTGATCCCAAACGGTATATCAACATATGCGGAAGGCGTTGTAAGATAGGTGTTTTCATCTATACCGGAACTTTGAGCAACCAATTCAGGATCGATTTTGATGAAGTATTTAAAACTCCGGCTTCCCAACGACATGCCCGGCGTGAAACGAAGATCAAAGTCACGGCTAAGCCGGTAATTCACAACTCCCCCAACTGTGAAACCAGGCAGAATAGTATAAACCTCAGCTGCAAAACTGGTCTTTCCTCCATAAATCTCTTCCGCTTTTGCTCTTAGTGCAGGATCATTAAATACAGGATTATCATAGACGTTATTATAGTTGGAGATCCGGTAGTCCATCGTATTCAACCCCAGGTAAAAACCAAAATGGAGAGGCCGGTCATCAAAATGAGTAAGGTTATCTACACTCCTTCGCTGACCGTAAGTGTGATAAAAACCTGCCATTAATGCAAGTGTAAGTATAAAGTATTTCAGTCTAAACAGATTCACTACAAATTATTATCAATGAATATATATAACAAGTAATCAATGAGCTACAAACCCAAAATGCTTTACAAAATGGCATTTCCTAATATCAGTAAAAGAAACTAGCGGCTACTTTATTCCAGTATATATGGTTGCAACACCAAAAGTTTGACGGTACTCTCTTGTTTGAGTGAAACCGCTTTGCTTTAGAACTTTCAAAAACTCCTCCCCATCAGGAAATTGTTCTACCGATTCAGGAAGGTATCTGTACGCTGACTTGTCTTTCGAAAATAATCGTCCCAAAAAAGGGAGGATGTAAAATGAATAAAAGCTATACATCTGTTTTACCGGAAAATGCTTTGGCTTAGAGAACTCAAGAACGCAAATAATGGCTCCGGGCTTCAATACCCGAAAAAGTTCATCGATCCCTTTTGAAAGATTCTCAAAATTACGTACGCCGAAAGCAATAGTTACAGCGTCGAACGAATCATCTGAAAATTCAAGCTCTTCCGAATCCCCTTTTTGAAGAAATATCCGGTGATCAACCCCCAATACCTTAATTTTAGCCCTTCCAACAACAAGCATCTCCTCTGAAATGTCAACACCGATGACAGTTTGTGCACCTGTTTTAAGTGATTCGATGGCAAAATCCCCGGTTCCTGTGGCAACATCAAGAATATTCGATGGAGAATGTTTCATCAACAGCCGAATTGCTTTTCGGCGCCAAATTTTATCAATTCCAAAAGATAAAAAGTGATTCAGAAAGTCATAGCGGGGAGCAATGTTATCAAACATCTCTGCTACCTGATCCTTTTTCCCTTTTGATGAATTACTATAAGGTTTTATTTCAGTCATAATTGTAAATCTTCGAATTAGCCGACAATCCCCTTGTCAACAAATCCCAAAGATTTATCGTCGATCCGGATTTCGCCTTTCGTAATATGGCCCAATGTCATAACCGGTATTTTCCGATCATACAAATAATCAACAAATTCATTTTCTTTTTCCTCTTCTACCGTCACGACAATGCGCCCCATACCTTCACCAAAAAGAAAGGCATCAGTTCTGATTTCAGCATCAGTTGTGATATCAAAACCCAACTCATTCGGCAAAGCATCGCGCAATAAGGTAAAAAACAGTCCGCCGATACCAACCGGACTGGCAGAAACGACCAAATCATTCTTAATCAATTCCTTCATTGCAACCATCAACTTACTTTCACTTGAAAGATTAAAGTGCATCAAAGGCCAATCCTTAATCTCATGAAAATGATCAAGGTATTCTGAAGCATTGATGTCGTTAAATGATCTTCCAATCAGTAATATATTGTGACCCTTTTGCTTAAGTTGCGGAGAAAGCAACTGATCGTGGTTTTTCAATTTTCCGACAAGGCTAACAATCAGTGTAGGAGGCACAAGACCTTCATTATTAGAATAATCGTAGAATATTTTCCGATTAGAGAATTGAAGATTAAAAGCGGTAGCAGCAGCATCGAGACCTAACCGGGCAGCCATTACCATTTCTTCAGCAATCGGACTTGCAAACTCTACGTTATTAAGAAAAGCACTCATTGCAACAGGTTCGGCACCATAACAGACCAATCGCCTTACCGCTTTTGCAACAAGTATCTGAGCCGCAATAAACGGATCGACCGCAAGACGTCTGTAATCAGCATAAATTACCTGCGAAAAAAGCTTTCCATCATCATCAATCTGGAAAATCCCGGCACTACTTAGATCTTCTTTACCAACCTGGGTAGAATCGATTGCAGGAGATGCAAATTCATTAAATATATTTACAGGCGATAAATGGGGAATTGCAACCATCGAATAGATAACATTTCGTAAGTCATCTGGTTCCGGAACCTGGTCGATGGTGAAAACTTTATTTTCTGTTTCAGACATTTGCTTTGATTTAATAAAAAACTAGACAAATTTAATAGATTAAATTTAACGATGACATTATTTAGTCCTTTAAAGTATTCGTTTTTTACTATTTTAGCAGAACATATATTTTAATTCAATGAAAAAAATAGCAATGATTACCGGTGCAACTTCAGGCATTGGAAAGGCTACCGCTCAGATTTTAGCTTTAAATGGATATGATCTTATCATCACCGGACGTCGTGAAGATTTGCTGAACGATCTTTCATCAACTATCATAAAAGAAACAACCGCTGAGGTTTTGTCACTTTGTTTTGATGTCAGAGAATTTAGTAAGGTCGAAGAGGCAATCAGTTCGCTCACAGGAAAGTGGGAAAACATTGATCTTCTTATCAACAATGCAGGTTTAGCCGTTGGACTCGAACCAGTATATGCAGGTGTGGTTGATGATTGGGAACGAATGATTGATACAAACGTTAAAGGCCTTCTTTACGTTTCGCGTTTAATCTCCCCCCGAATGGTTGCAAAAGAAAGTGGGCATATCATTAACTTATCATCTATCGCAGGTCACGAGGTCTATCCGAACGGTGCGGCCTATTGTGCATCTAAACATGCTGTACAGGCTATTACCAAAGCTATGCGTATCGAACTCCTCCCATTTGGTATAAAAGTGAGTTGCATCAGTCCGGGAATGGTTGATACAGAGTTTTCGAAGGTCCGTTTCAAAGGAGATGCAGAAAGAGCCGAAAATGTATATAAGGGTCTGACTCCACTATATGCGATCGATATTGCTGAGGCTGTACTATTTATGGCTACGAGGCCAAATCATACCAATATCGATGAAATGATAATAATGCCTACTGATCAGGCAAGCGCCCGCGATTTTCGCCGGCGGTGAACCGACTCGGCGGGAGAAATGTAAAGATTAAAAAGTTACCTTTGCTTAAAATTAATGACATGCAAATTGAAGTATCGAACGGCGAAATAGCTGATAAACTGGCAATTATTGAAATCAAATTAGAAAGAATCAAAGACGATTTGAAACTGGTTAATCTGCGCAAGGAATACGAAATACTCAATAATGCAGTTGCTGTTATCATCGATAAAAAGCACCCGTTATACCTTGATTTATACAATATTAATAACCAGTTATGGGATATTGAAGATCATATCAGGGATCTTGAGCGCGCCAAAAATTTCGGTGATGATTTTATTCAAACTGCGAGGTCAGTCTACTTTATCAACGATAAGAGGTCGGATGTCAAGCGCAAAATTAATGAACTGACAGGTTCGAATCTTACCGAAGAGAAAAGTTACGAAGAGTATAAGTAATTTCATTTAATCAACAAATACTTTTAATAAAAGAGATGAGAAAGATTATCGCATTCCGATTATCTGCAATGGGTGACGTTTCGCTGACTGTTCCCGCCATTAAAGGGGTTATCGAAGCAAATCCAGATCTTGAAATTACCCTGGTTACCCGTGAATTCTTCGCACCTTTTTTTTATGGGATCCCACGTTTGAAGCTTTTTTTTCCCGAACTTAAAGGGAAACACAAAGGATTCTTTGGTCTGTTCCGATTATACGCTGATCTGAAGAAAGAAGGACCCTATGAAGCAGTGATTGATTTACACGGAGTTATCCGGACAAGCATCATAACATTTCTGTTCAAAAATTCCGGGACTCCCTCATTTTCGATCGATAAGGGGAGAAAAGAGAAGAAATTTCTGATTAAATCAAAATACATCAGAATGTTAAAACACACCACTGAAAGGTATCTTGATACTTTTATAAGTGCGGGTTTTAAAGGACAGATCGGGAAAGCTCCTTATTTCAATATTAAGGAAGAATCAAAACTGAATGCCACCCATTTTCTCGAAAAAAACGCAATCGGAGTCGGCAAATTGAAAATTGGCCTTGCACCTTTTGCAACACTTCGACCTAAAATATGGGGAATACAAAACTTCAGGGAATTGATAACACTCATTAATAAAGAGCACGATGTAGAATTCTTTCTATTTGGAGGGGGACCAGACGAGATTGGTTTACTGAAGGATTTTCAGCAATATAGCCCAAATATACATCTTGTAGCGGGCGAATTAAAGCTTTCGGAAGAACTGGCTTTGATCAGAATGCTTGATTTAATGATTTCGATGGATTCTTCAAATATGCATCTTGCGGCATTGTCTGGTATTCCAACAGTATCAATCTGGGGAGGAACACATCCTGCATTCGGTTTCTTTGCGATTGGACAACCTTTAGAGTATCACATTCAAACACCTGCAAGTTCGCTGAAGTGTCGTCCGTGTTCTGTTTTCGGAAATAAGCCGTGTATATTTCCGACACCGAAGTGTATGGATATGGTAAAGCCTCAGGATGTAATCAAAACGCTGCTCAAATTCAACTTGCTAAAAGTGAAAGAGAAGAAACCCAGGGTTCATCTTTAATATCTGCAAATAATTGATTTACTATTTTTTATTCCATTTGTGAAAAATCCAATTCTCATAACGCCTGTAAAAGATTCGCTTAAAACAACGCGTGAAATGATTAGTTCACTGAGAACTAACAATCAGGAAATACCATATTTCATTTTTGACGATTTCAGTTCGAAAGAAACCAGGCGCTGGCTTGAGGAGAATTCCGTGCAATACGGATATAAAGTTATAGGTCTTGAAAAACACACCAAGAAATCGTCGCCCAACTACAGGACGACCCTGATACTTGCCCAAAAAATGGCTCTTGAAAATGGCGCACATCTCGCAATCGTTGAATCTGATGTATTTGCAAGGTACGAAACAATATTGGAACTCAATAAACTGGCTGAAGAACTGACAGATGCAGGGTTAGTGGGATCGGTAACAGTCGATAATGCCGGAGAAATTAATTTCCCATATACCTATGCTACTGCAATTGACAAACCTACGATCTTCGCATCAGCTAAAAGCGTAAGTTTTTGCTGTACTGTACTTTCACTAAGGATGCTTGAAAAATTCGACTTTAATGAACTGCCACTGAATATGGATTGGTTCGATGTATTTATTTCGCGAAAATCAAGGCAGTTAGGCTTTAGTAACTATGTTGTTAAGAGCTTGCCGGTGATACATAAGCCACACAGCAGCAGACCATGGAAAAATCTTAAATATAAAAACCCTGTTTTGTATTATCTGAAAAAGATCATCAAACAACGCGACCGAATCTAAAAATAGATCCGATCAGTTTTTTAATTTTTCTGTGCCGGTTACGACTTTCTTTATTTTTCCGGTCAAAATCAATAAGTAACTTCATTGCATTACCAGCGTCTTTATGGCATAAAGATGCATATTCGGCAGCAAGCAATTCAAGTGTTGGCCGATCGGTATCAAGCTGTCGGAAATTAAACAGCCCACGTTCGAAATCGACAGTTCCAAAACGCATCCGATTAAGATCAACAATTTGAATATCAAATTCGTTGTTCTTTCGGCAAATCAAAGTATTCCCGGGAGAATAATCAAGATGAAAAATATTATTCAGATGCAGGTTTTCGTAAGTGAACCGAACCCATTGACGCAGAATGGCATCATGATCGGAAACCTGATAATTCAGAACTTCACGGAGCGTAAACTCATTCTTATAATGAATTGATATATAAAAACTTTCATGTAATAGCCCACCTTCAATACAGTCGACATACCCAATCGCCATCGGCGTAGCGATTCCAAGCGAAAGAAATTTCCGTGCATAACGATACGAACGTGCTGCTTTTGAACCTCGGAAATAAACGTAAACAAACCGGTTAATAAGATTTGGGATTTTAAACGCCTTGACATTCAGTTGAAAATTACCAACAGTGAAAACCTTGACTTCATTCCGCGACTTAAAAATAGTTTCACCTGATTGTGAAAAGTTATTAGGCAATTGACTGATCCATGATTCCAATTCAACGAATTCAGGGGCAACCTCATATTTAATTTTCTTGCTCATCAATTTAAAATTTTGCTCCGCTTCTCTTTAGTATTATCCAAAATCTACTGATTCATAAACCCTTGCTCCGTCAAAACTTCGAGTAGCATATTCGAAAACGCAACATTATCGCTTTTTTTATACCTTATATCGGTAAATACCTGGGCCAGCGTTTCCTTATTATTCTCAACAACAAATTGTAAACTATCCGGACGGTTCTCCTTATCGCGATAAGCATTAACAACCTGGTCATCTGTATAATCACGGTAGGTCTCCCTATGAAGAATGGTGTCCAATGGAAGCCGATCGACCCGATCCGGATCTTCATTGGGCCAGCCGATGGTCAAGGTTGTAACAGGAACAACTCCTTTTGGCAGTTTCAGAATATCAATGATCTTAGCTGCCAGATAGGTTGTCGTTCCCAGATAACACACACCAAGTCCTTCACTTTCAGCAGCAATTGTAACATTTTGAGCGACAAGCAAAGCATCAATTGCAGCAGTTATAAATGATAGGAAATTATCATACCCTGGTTCAGCATTACTTAGTTTGCACCATTTATTAAAACGATTAAAGTCAGCGCAAAATGTAAGGACCACAGGTGCATTTAGTACCATGGGCTGATTAAAATGGCAAGAAGACAAAGCCTTTTTACCAGCTTCTTCACGTGTTAAAACAATACTGTATAATTGCATATTGCCTGTAGTTGAAGCTCTGCATCCGGCTTCGAGTATTTTCCGGATTGTATCCTCCTCAACAGTAGTATCCTTATATTTTCGTATTGTCCGGTGCGATAACAATTGCTCTATCATATTTCTGTTGTTTTGAAATTGCAAAGATAGAAAACCAATTTCCCGATTTGGTTTAACGAACTGAAATAATGATACGAATATGAATTAAAAGTTCATGAAAAACAGAATATTTCGCAAGCGAGTTCCATTTGACAGTTAAAAAAGTTTATTGCATGATGAAACCTTTATTATATTTGTGGAATGAAAACGAAGTTGATCATTCCATTAATGATTTTATTGGCGGCATTGCTGTTTGTCAGGTGCAAAACCTGTAAATGTGGTTTTCAACCTCCGAAAGCAAAAACAAATTCAACCTGGATTAAGCGATAAACAATTAAATCGTCACATTTCAGCCATAAGTTAACAATTTGTAAAGAACCACCGATTGCCTGTTATTTATTTGACAAGTTAAAATTAAAATTGTTACTTTTGTGGTGAAATTTAAAGAAGGTTCAAATTCATTCTATAATTCTCAAAACGAATAAATTATGTCTAAAATCAAAATTGGTATTAACGGTTTCGGTCGCATCGGCCGACTGGTTTTCAGAGCTGCTGTCGACAGAAATGATGTAGAAATTGTTGGAATCAACGATCTTATTGACGTTGATTACATGGCTTACATGTTGAAATACGATTCAACGCATGGTCGTTTCTCCGGAACAGTATCTGTTGAAAACGGTGCATTGGTAGTAAACGGTCATAAAATCCGTGTTACCGCTGAAAGAAATCCTGCTGACCTTAAATGGGGTGAAGTTGGTGCTGAATATGTTGTTGAATCAACTGGTCTTTTCCTTGATAAGGCTAAATGTCAGGCACATCTCGACGCAGGTGCGAAGAAAGTTATAATGTCAGCACCATCAAAAGACGATACGCCTATGTTTGTAATGGGTGTTAATAATAAGAAGTACACGGCTGACATGAACTTCGTGTCGAATGCCTCTTGTACTACCAATTGCCTTGCTCCTATCGTAAAGGTACTTAATGACAGTTTTGGAGTTATCGAAGGTTTGATGACAACAATTCATGCCACTACTGCTACTCAGAAAACTGTTGACGGTCCTTCTATGAAAGACTGGCGTGGTGGCCGTGGTGCAGGTCAAAATATTATCCCTTCATCAACCGGTGCAGCAAAAGCTGTTGGTAAAGTTATTCCTGAATTGAACGGCAAACTTACTGGTATGTCTTTCCGCGTACCAACTCCTGACGTTTCGGTTGTTGACCTTACCTGCCGTTTGGAAAAAGCAGCTCCTTACAAAGCAATCTGCGCTGCAATGAAAGCTGCTTCAGAAGGTGAATTAAAAGGTATTCTTGGATACACCGAAGATCAGGTAGTTTCAACTGATTTCCTTACCGATGCACGTACATCAATCTTCGATGCAGGTGCAGGTATTGGATTGAATGACAATTTCGTAAAAGTTGTATCATGGTACGATAACGAATGGGGTTATTCAAATAAAGTTGTTGATCTGGTTCAGTACATGTATACAGTTGACCACAAATAATTAATCGGGTTCTCCCGTTTAAATAATTTTTAAAAACTGTCAGACAATGTCTGGCAGTTTTTTTTTCTTCGGCCCATCCTCTCCGTCTCCAAGTCACTCCCTTTCAAATACCTCCTCCATTTTGATTGCTTCCCGTACCTTTTTTTCCTTTAAAGGCATCAATTGTATCGTCAACCTGATCACCCACTTTCTGACCAGCTTCTTTTGCCTTCTTCAATAAATCATTGGCCTGATCACCCGCCTTATCTTTGAAAGCTTCAAATTTTGAACCCATTTCGCCACTTTGAAATTTTTCGGACTTATCTTCCATAAATTCCTCAACTGTGCCCAAAAACCCGGATACCTTACCAAACACATCACTATTTTTCAATTCATGGGCTTTTCTAGAAAAAAAATCTTCGGCTTTATCAGCGAGATCCTTGCCCCTTTCGATCAATTCATCAGCCTTATCAGTAGTATCCTTACCCTGCTTGCTTCCTTTGTCTTTGCGATCGTCGTTCATTGCTTAATTTTTTGAGTTAAACACCTAATTATAAACATCTAAAATTATAAATAAGTTGGCTGAAATTTTCAAATAATGAACTAATAAATTTCTCCTGATTCCTTCCCATTCTAATATTCAGTAGCTGAAGACATAAGCAATACCAAAAAATAAATCATAATCCACTGATATAAAAGGATTTTTGAAGTCTTAATACTTTGTCTATCTGAAATGTTTATGCGTATCTTTGGCGATTAAATCAGAACGTATGTCTGAAAACAGAATTTGTAAATTATTTGGAATTAAATACCCTATTGTCCAGGCGGGAATGGTTTGGTGTTCAGGTTGGCGACTTGCCTCCGCTGTCAGTAATTGTGGCGGACTTGGATTGATCGGCGCAGGTTCGATGCATTCTGATGTTCTTGAAGAGCATATCCGCAAAGCAAAATTTGCGACCAATCATCCATTCGGAGTAAACGTTCCATTGCTCTATCCGGAGATAGATCGTCTTATCGATATAATTATCAAAGAGAATGTTAAAATAGTTTTCACATCTGCGGGATCACCAAAAAAATGGACTTCAAAACTTCATGATCATGGAATTCTCGTCGCGCATGTTGTATCATCGGCATCTTTCGCAGCAAAAAGTGAAGAAGCGGGTGTGGACGCCGTTGTTGCAGAAGGTTTCGAAGCTGGCGGACACAACGGCCGCGATGAAACCACTACTTTAACGTTGATTCCCTCGGTTCGAAAAGCAACTTCCCTCCCACTCATCGCTGCCGGAGGTATAGCTACCGGCAGGGCAATGCTCGCCACGATGATTTTAGGCGCCGATGGCGTACAGATTGGTTCGCGGTTCGCAATTTCGAATGAATCATCAGCGCACGAAAATTTCAAGAACTATGTTGTAAATTCAAAAGAAGGTGATACTTTACTCTCAATTAAAAATTTAGCACCTGTTCGCCTGCTTAAAAATAAATTTTTCAATCTAATCCGCGATGCTGAAAACCATCGCGTTTCGACTGAGGAACTAAAAAATCTCCTGGGTAAAGGGCGTGCGAAACAAGGGATTTTTGAAGGTGAACTCGATGAAGGCGAGCTTGAAATTGGCCAGGTGGCTTCACTCATTGACAAAGTTCTTCCGGTTGCAGAAATCATGAAAAATATCCTTGAAGAATATCAAACAGCACTTAGAATACTACAAGACAAATCGTTATACCAATTCGACAACGAATGATTCAATTTGAAAAAACTACACTTGCAAATGGATTACGTGTAATTGTCCATACCGACTTCTCCACTCCATTTGTGGCTGTAAATGTTTGTTACAATGTCGGTGCAAAACACGAAGATCCCGACAGGACAGGTTTTGCACATCTTTTTGAGCATCTCACCTTTGGGGGATCACTGCATGTTCCTGATTTTGATACACCCATACAGAACGCCGGAGGTACAAATAATGCCTTCACTACGAACGATATCACCAATTATTATATCACAATTCCAGCCAACAATATTGAAACTGCTTTGTGGCTCGAATCGGATCGGATGCTGGGACCCAAATTCACAAAAAAAGGGCTTGAAGTCCAACGAAATGTTGTGATAGAAGAGTTTAGACAACGGAATCTGAACAAACCATATGGTGATACCTGGCATTTGCTGCGTGATCTTTCGTATAAAGTTCATCCTTACAGATGGCCAACTATCGGATTGATTCCGGAACATATCGAAAGAGCAACGCTGGAAGAGGTGAAAGACTTTTTCTTCCACCACTATGCTCCCAACAATGCAGTTCTGGTAATTACAGGTAATATTCAATCGGATCATGCTTTTCGGCTGGCAGAAAAATGGTTCAACGATATCCCTGAAAGAAAAATAAAAAATAACATCATTCTGCCTGAACCTTTGCAAACAGCCGATCGTGAAATTACGGTATACCGCGAAGTTCCGGTCGACACATTTTATGTCGCATGGCATATGAGTTCCAGATTAGACCAGGATTTTTATGCTGCTGATCTTCTTTCGGACATTTTATCAGGAGGAAATTCTTCACGTGTTGAAGAAAGACTTGTCAAAGGGCAAAAACTCTTTACAGAGGCGGACGTCTTTTTAAGTGGTGAAAATGAGCCCGGATTATTTGTTGCAACAGGGAAAATTAATGAGGGGGTTGATTTTGAGTTTGCCCGGAATACGATGATCGATGAGATTAGACTAACCATTGATTCACTGATAACACCACATGAATTGGAGAAAGTTCAAAACAAAGTTGAAGCTGAACAGGTTTTCAATGAAATCGGATATTTAGAAAAGGCAATGCAGTTGGCTGCTTATGAAATTCTTGGAGATGCCGGTCTTATCAACGAGCAGGCTGCACGTTACCGCGACGTAACACCAGAAGGTATTCGCAAAGTTGCCTCCGAAATACTTCGTGTTGGAAACTGTAATACATTGAATTATCTATCATTAAAAAAATAATTAATGACTTTTAAAAGAAATATCCCGCCTAAAGTATTTGGTGTGGACCACGTTGAATATATCGAACCGATCCGACATCTTCTTAAAAACGGTGTTGAACTGTTTACAATGAATAGCGGTGATCAGGAAGTAGTTAAAATCGATTTGTCGTTTAAAGCGGGGAGTTGGTATGGCGATTCAAGATTGGACAGTACAATGGCAGCTTCAATGCTTCAGGAGGGAACCTACCACCACAAGGCATCTGAAATTGCCAATATATTCGACTTTTACGGAGCGCAGTTTTCTTCTGCTTCTTCCTATGATAACAATTATATAAGTCTCCTTTCGTTAAAAAAACATCTTCCCAATCTGCTCCCCCTTGTCTCGGAAATCATTCGCGAATCATCATTTCCCGAAGAGGAGTTCGAAATATTACGGGCAAAAAGAAAGCAGCGGGCGATTGTTGACTCCGGAAGAGTTGGTTTAATTGCTCAAAAAAGCTTTTTACGAAATTTATTTGGAGAAGGACATCCCTATTCTCCTGTCGCTTCTCCTGAATATTACGATACAATTTCGCTCGAGGGTGTTAAATCGCATTTCACCAAGTATTACCTTCCCGACCGAATGGCAGTTACTGCTTCAGGATTTATTGATGCTGAAGTCATTCAACTGATTAAAGATAATTTCAGTTCAACATGGGGAGGTTCAGATCCGGCAGAACGAGCGAATAACTATCGGCTACCCATTATTGAAAAGTCGATGTTTATCGAAAAAGAGGGAGCAAACCAAAATGCAGTCACAATCGGCAAGCTTTTTCCCACACAAAATCATCCCGATTACCCGGGACTAAAACTTCTTTGCACTATATTGGGTGGCTATTTCGGATCACGATTGATGTCGAATATACGCGAAGAAAAAGGATACACCTATTCGATTCAGGCTTCACCTATTTCCTTCCTGCACAACGGAATCTTCCTTGTATTTGCAGAGGTAAAGACAGATAAGACCGAAGAAACTGTAAATGAGATTTTTCGCGAAATAGAAAAACTCACAGTAGAATTAATTTCCGAAGAAGAATTAATCCCGATTCAAAACTACATGCTTGGCAGAATTCTTGAAGATTTTGACGGACCTTTCGCTAGGGCACAAACGTTCGCCTCTCTCCGGGAATGCAACCTGGATTTTGGGTATTACAATCGGCTGATCAATACAATCAAAACAGCAACACCTTTCGAAATCAGGGAACTTGCCCTAAAATACCTGACTCCGGAATCGATGAGTACAGTTATAGCCGGGAAAAAATAAAGATTGGCAGAAGGGAAATTTCAATGTGCTATTTTAACTGCCGCCCGATTGAATCGGAATCTGCAACAGGCGGCTTGCAACTTGCCACTTACTTCTTCCCGGTAGCAGTTGATGCCAACTGCCTGTTGCTAATAGCCAGTCGCTTTTTTAAAGATTTACCCGCTTATCAACCAGATAGAGATTGCGTTCGGCGGAGCTACGCGAAATAAGTTCACCCAGAAATCCGGCAAGAAATAGCTGTGTGCCTATAATCATCGAAGTCAGCGATAGGTAAAAATAGGAACTTTGTGTTATCCTTTCAAGCAGGATACCATTCCATAGGTTATACATTTTGTGGATCCCCAATCCGGCAATTGCGATAAATCCAAGTAGGAACATCAATGAACCCAATGTGCCAAACAGGTGCATCGGACGTTTTCCGAATCGTGAGATAAACGATATCGACATCAAGTCGAGGTAGCCGAATATAAAGCGACTAAGGCCGAATTTTGTGACCCCGTATTTTCGGGCCTGATGTTGCACCTCGCGCTCTCCGATCCTCGAAAAGCCGGCTTGTTTGGCCATATAGGGGATATACCGGTGCATCTCACCATATACTTCGATGCTTTTGACAACTTCCAGCTTATATGCCTTTAATCCGCAATTAAAATCATGCAATTTTATTCCGGTAACAAGGCTAGCTGTTGCATTGTAAAGTTTACTGGGGATTGTTTTGGAAAGAGGATCAAAACGTTTCTTTTTCCAGCCTGAAACAAGATCAAAACCCTGCTCTTTAACCATCGCGTAAAGACCTGGTATTTCTTCGGGACTATCCTGCAGATCAGCATCCATCGTGATAACAACGTCCCCCTGGGCCTCCTCGAAACCTGTGTGAAGTGCTGCAGACTTGCCGTAATTCCTGCGAAAATGGACTCCTTTGACATGAAGGTCCTCAATAGAAGCTTTGTCAATCCAATTCCATGATCCGTCGTTACTGCCATCGTCAATCAGAATTATTTCGTAGGTGAACTTATTCGCCTCCATTACCTTCGAAATCCAGCGGTGTAATTCAGGTAACGATTCAACTTCGTTATAGAGGGGTATGATAACTGATATGTCCATTTGATAAAATTTAGGCGCCAACCATTACTCAACCCCGTGAAAAGGATCTGTCGACTGCTTTTTAAAGAAAATTGCAAGGATTAAAGAGAATATAAACCCGTAAAATGTAACCGAAAATATCTGTGCCAAAGAATAGACAAGTGGAGTCATCACTTTCCTGTACATGGTCATCACTGTATCAATCTGATTTTCATTTGTCCCGCTTTTTGAAAGCTGTTCCTCAAGAAAAGACAGGAATTTGTCAATAAGGGTCTTATCAACAAGTTCATAAAGGACAAAAGTAAAAAAAGCCAGTATCAGAGAGGCATATAACGATTGTAGGGTACCAAGTCCGAGAGCTCGCCCGTAAGTAACTCCTGCCTCCGAATTATTTTCCTTGTAGGTTTTCATCGACCAGGCAATGCCGGCAATAATAATTGCATACGAAATATAGGCACTGGCAGGTGCAAAAGGTGAACCCATCACATAGAATATAACAGAATTTAAAATCAGGGCCAGACCTATGTAAAGGCCATAACTCATGGCCATGTGGTTAACTGAATTGCTTTGATCTTCCATAGCTTCATTGGTTTTGATACAAACATATAACAAATATCCCTCATTTTCATCAACCAATTCAACCAAAAACAACAGCCTCAAATTTGTTTTAAGCTATAAAACACTGGCAATAAATATCTTAAATATTATTTTCCGAAAAAACGTCACAAAACTTTTTTTTTATTTGGTACAAGTGGTTTTTTTTCTACTTTTGCGGCGGGTAAGTCCTGCACGATCAGCTCCTGTTGAACCCCCCCAGGGCCGGAAGGCAGCAAGGGTAAATAGTCGTAGCGGTGCGATGTAGGTAGCTTACCCACTTGCCGAATTAGCTCAGTTGGCCAGAGCACGTG
>Ga0209430_1001116_pt1 | contig 21289 bp, 17 predicted proteins | sample BarGraIncub1133A_FD_184504 | JGI IMG/M metagenome (GOLD analysis project Ga0209430, IMG submission 184504) | Arctic peat soil microbial communities from Barrow, Alaska - Barrow Graham LP Incubations 11-33A (SPAdes) (version 2) | ecosystem: Environmental > Terrestrial > Soil > Wetlands > Peat... | reverse complement strand
TGGAAACAAAGACGAGCCAGGATCGTATTCGTCAGTCAAAATCAACTATTCTTTCAACTAATAGCATAAGAATCGAACCAATTGAAGCAATGAACCATGAAGAAAAATATCTTATTTCTCGTTATACTGATTTGCTTTTTTTCATCCACGAAAGCAACAGAACCCGTCAGTATTCAGCAGTTTGGCGTTAAGCCCGGAAACAGTGCCAAAGAGAACAAGGCGAATCTTCAGAAAGCAATCGACTGGGCATCTGAAAAAGGGGCTGCATTGTTTGTCGAACCCTCGGATGAACCTTATGCTGTTGATGGTGGCCTAATCTTAAAAAAGAATGTTTCCTTAATCGGAGTGCATGGCCCTACGCCACGCGGAACTGTTCATCCGACCAAAAAACAACCCGTGGGAAGCGTGTTTAAAATCACCGACAAGGAAAACGTATTTATTACGGTTGAAACAGGGACACAGCTTAAAGGGATTCAGTTTTGGTACCCGGAGCAGACCCTAAAAAATCCGGATCAGATTATTGCATACCCTGCTACCATCCAGGTTTCGAAGACCAGTATGACGCAGGGAGTTTACTTGTCGTGCCTGACTTTCTATGGCGAATACCTTGCAATGGATTTTAATTCGAATCCGAAATTTCCATGTGAGCTGATGATTTTTGAACATTGTTACGGATATCCGTTGAGTGGCAAATTTATCAGAATGAACTATTGTTACGATGTTCCCCGGATTCTCCATTGCCATGTCAATCCGGCAATCCAGCGTTTTATCGGCGGACAGGTCAGCCGTTCCGTAGTCGATGCGGTTATTGCCAGAAAAACTTTCACCTATTCCATCAACAATACCGACAATGCCCAATTGATTGATCTTTTCTCCTTTGGTGTATATGGCGGTATATTGCTTGATAATGAGTCATACGGGCAATTGACGAACTTCAATTTTGATTGCGTTGTGGTAGGTATCCATAAAAAGGGAAGTAACAGCAAAAACCGGAACTGGCAGATTGCGCAGGGGTCAATTATTGCCAATTGCGGCGAAAAGGTGGCGAATATTCATCCCATCATTATTGAAGGTGAAGGGCATACGTCCCTTAGTAATGTAGAAGCATTCTCGGGCGGAAATAATGCGTTGACCACTGTACCTGAGAACCAGTCGTGGGATTTCCTGTTGATAAGAGGTGACAAAAAACTCACGGTTTCTATCTTTGGCAGCCGCATGAGAAATTACGTTTCTGACCAGCCGATCACCATCGAAAATAAATTGGCGGTCGTTCAGGCAGTGGCATGCGTTGACAAAAATGAGAATTTATACAACAAGGTTTTTGAAGGTAAATAATATCATTCTAAATATATGGCACTTATGATCAGACATATATTCTGTATCATCCTTTTGGTGTTGGCATCTGTTCAATCAAATGCACAAAAAAGCAGCATTCTTGTTTTGGGTGATCTGCATTATGACCTTTCAGGCAATCACAACATGGAATGGCTTGCCAACAAACCCGATGACGTGCGGCAGGTCAATGAATACATCGATTATACGAAAAACAACTGGAGCGATTTCATGGGAATTTTGCGACAGCGGGTTCTGACTGTTAAGCCTCCTGTGAAAGCAGTGATTCAATTGGGCGATTTATCGGAAGGGTTAGCGGGATCAGAAGAGAAGGCAGGTAAGATGGCAGCGAATGCGATGAGAGCAATTGATGATGCCAACCTACCTGTTCCCTGGATCATTGTAAAAGGAAACCACGATGTTACAGGTCCGGGTGCTGTTGAGGCATTTCAGAAATTTTACGTCCCCATGATCAGGGCGCAAACCAGTCATCCGGAAATTAATAAGGCAAGTTATTCCTACATTTCGGGAGACGTACAGGTTATTTGCCTCGATCCGTTTGATAAAAATACCGACATGGTTTCATTCCTTGAAAAAGAACTTTCGGCATCAAAAGCAAAATTCAAATTTGTAGCAGTACATGTGCCGGTGATACCGGTTACTGAAAGATGCTGGCATCTATTGAAAGACAATCCTGGAAAACGGGAGAAACTGCTTGAGGTAATTGCCAGGCATAAAGCAATTGTATTAACTGCCCATTTGCATCGTTACTCTGTCGTGAACCGGAGTACACCCTTTGGTCCAATTGTTCAGTTGATGGTAAACAGCGTGGTTAAAGACAGAAATTATCTGGAACCATCACACGTGATCACGCAATATGGTCCCTCAATCGCTGAAAATGTTACCGAGTGGCAACCGGAAACACTTGAGAGCAGAAAAGCAATTCTTGCTGAGGAGGCAAAATATGTTGACTTTTACAAACAATCGGACCTCCCTGGATATGCAATCATTAAAACCGATGGAAAGAAAGGGACCGTTCAACTTGAATATTATGCAGCTTTCGGAAAAGAACCGTACGATAAAATTGATCTCACAAAACTTTTAAATCCTGCGAAATCACATACAGCCCGAAATAAATAGATGCAAGACAAAATGACCTTAAATAATTAGAATGATGGAGAAGAATTTCTTTAGTAAAACAAGAATGGCTTTAAAAACGAAGTGTTTGCTGACTGCTGCACTTTTTTTCACGTTAGCCTGTTCAGCGGCGGAAGTTGGAAAGAAAGATCCGGTCGACTATGTAAATCCATACATTGGGAACATCAGTCATTTACTCGTGCCCACATTTCCGACCATTCATTTGCCAAACAGCATTCTGCGGGTTTATCCCGAACGTGGCGACTTTACCGGCGATTTGTTAAGAGGGTTGCCATTGGTCGTAACAAGTCATCGCGGGAGTTCAGCGTTCAACCTGAGTCCTTTCCAGGGTGATGAGAAAGAACTCCGACCTGTCGTTTCGTATAGTTACGACAATGAAAAGATCACACCCTATTCCTATTCCGTTTACCTGGATGATCAACAGACGGACGTTCAGTTTGCCGTTTCACACCAGTCAGCGTTGTATGAGCTCAACTTCGGACAGGAAAGCCCGGCTTATCTCGTGCTGAACTCGCGCAACGGTGGACTCAGGTGGGATGGAGAAGCAGTTTCTGGATTTCAGTCGCTCGAAAACAACACCCGGGTTTATTTGTACCTGAAGCCAGAGCTTTCACCTGAAAGTATTTCAGTACTCAATGAGAACAGTCTTACAAAAGGAACTGAAGCCAATGGAAAAAATGCCTGTGTGGTACTGAAATATGCAAAAGGGACAAAAACAGTCCGGTTGCGCTACGGCATTTCGTTTATCGACGAGGCTCAGGCAAAGGAAAACCTAAACCGCGAAATTCAAAATTACGATCTGAAAGCCTTGCAGCAAAAAGGGCGTGCAACCTGGAATGAATCACTAGGTAAAATCGCGGTTACAGGAGGTTCAGACAATGAGAAAACGATATTCTATACTTCTTTCTACCGTACTTTCGAACGGCCGGTCTGCATCTCGGAAGATGGCCGCTATTTCAGCGCTTTCGACGGAGCCGTTCATAACGATAACGGAATACCTTTCTTTACCGATGACTGGATCTGGGACGCCTATCGCGCCCATCACCCGTTGCGTGTACTGATTGATCCGAAGAAAGAAGAAAACATCCTTCATTCATTTGTGGAGATGGCCGGACAAATGGAGCACAATTGGATGCCTACCTTTCCTGAAATTACAGGCGACAGTCGCCGGATGAATTCAAACCATGGCGTTGCTTCGGTGATCGATGCATACCGGAAAGGTTTGCGCGGATTTGATCTTGAGAAAGCTTACGAGGCATGTAAAGGTGCAATCACCGAAAAAACACTGGCGCCATGGTCGGGCAAACCTGCCGGAAAGCTTGACGAGTTTTACAAGGACCACGGATATATTCCTGCCTTAAAAGTTGGTGAGGCAGAGACCATTCCCGAAGTTCATTCGTTCGAACGCCGACAGCCGGTTGCCGTAACACTTGGAACTTCGTACGATGAGTGGTGTTTGTCGCAGATTGCCAAAGAACTCGGTAAGACTGACGATTATAAATACTTCCTGAAAAGCTCTTACAATTACCGGAATATTTTCAATTCGAAAACTGGTTTCTTTCATCCTAAAGACAGTGATGGAAATTTTTTGGAGCCATTCGATTACGTGTTCTCAGGAGGACTGGGAGCGCGAGAAACTTATGGTGAAAATAACGCATGGATTTACCGCTGGGATGTTCAGCACAATGTGGCAGATTTGATCAGCCTGATGGGCGGAAACGAAAAGTTTGTCAATAACCTGGATGCGATGTTTTCGAAACCGCTGGGTAAAGGGAAATACGCCTTTTACGCGCAACTTCCTGATCAGACAGGTAATGTGGGTCAATTTTCAATGGCCAATGAACCTGCATTACATATCCCCTATTTGTACAACTATGCCGGACAACCCTGGAAAACCCAGAAACGTATCCGCTCATTGCTGAACGAATGGTTCCGGAATGATCTGATGGGTGTTCCCGGAGACGAGGACGGAGGCGGAATGACATCGTTTGTTGTCTTTTCATACATGGGATTTTACCCCGTGACTCCCGGTATGCCGGTTTATAACATTGGTAGTCCCATTTTTGATAAGGTACGGATAGATCTTGGCAATGGCAAATTCTTCGAGGTTGAAGCGATCGGTAATTCGGCTGAAAATAAATACATCCAGTCGGCTACTTTAAACGGAAAACCGTGGAACAAGCCTTGGTTCAACCATTCTGAACTGATTTCAGGAGGCAAGTTGGTGCTCCAGATGGGACCGAAAGCCAATCGCAGCTGGGGAAGTTCGGTGAATGATGCACCGCCTTCTGCTGAAAAAATAAATTAATTTATTTTTTTAAAAAACATGGTTCCAAACGAAACAAAATTTAATCAAATAAGTATCATAACAAATAAATCAAACTATTTGTAACAGTAAAGGCAGTTAGCGAATTGCTATTATTAACTACTTAAATTTTTGAATATGGCTATTAAATTTTGTGTTCGGGAAAAAGGCCAGCCTGGAGTTGTTGGCGGTGGTACAAAAAAATTCTATGCTTCCATTGTGACCGATGGTGAAGCAACCCTCGATGACCTCGTAAAAGATATCGAGAAGTTTAGTTCGCTCAGCGAACCCGACATTCGTGGGGTGGTTATTGCCCTCGAAAATGTAATACAAAACAAACTTGCCGAAGGGCGCATTGTCAGACTCGAAAAACTTGGCTCACTTTATCCGACACTTAGTAGCGAAGGGGAGGAAAAAGCCGAAAATGTGAGTTCCAGCAGCATTAAGGAACTAAACATCAATTACCGCCCCGGCGAACGGCTCAAAAAAGCAATTAACGATGCTGTCTTGTTAAAAGTCTAATAAATAGGTTGTTTTCAGATTTGTGTTTAGTAAGCGTACTTTCAGTGAACTGTATTTGAATTCTTGCCGGAAAAGGAAGTATAGTTTCACTGAATAGTACGCTTACTTTTATTGGAAAGTACACGTACTATGGATAGAAAGTACGTGTACTTTTTTATGAGATAAAACAAGCAAACACTCAAAATTTATTGTTTTATCTGCGAAAATCAAAGTAATATGTGGTTTGTTAAAAGCGTCTTTTCTGTACTTTTGCCTCCAATCGAAAAAATACCGATCAAATGATAAGAACTATTTCAATTTTCTCAGGAGCGATCATGCTCCTTGCAGCTTGCAGCCAACCTGCCCCCCAACAAGTAAAGGAAGACCGTCTGACCGATTTCGTCGATCCATTCATTGGAACCGCCTTTCATGGCCATACCTACCCGGGAGCAGCCTATCCTTTCGGACAAATTCAGCTGAGCCCCGATAACGGAACTCAGGGCTGGGACTGGTGTTCGGGATACCATTATTCCGACAGCATTGTGGCTGGTTTCAGTCACCTGCACCTGAGCGGAACGGGAATTGGCGACCTTGCTGATATCTCTTTCCTTCCGGTTACTTCGGAAGTAACCTTTCAGGAAGGTGAAAAGAACAGTGACTTTGTTACACGTTATGCCGGGAAATACGATCACAGCCAGGAAATTGCAAAACCAGGCTATTACGCAATGACGCTGAAAAGCAATGGCGTCAAAGCAGAATTTACAGTTACCGAAAGGGCTGGATTGCACCGCTATTCATTCCCCGAAGGTGGTGAGAATAATTTGCTGATCAACCTTGGTTTTGCCATCAACTGGGACAAACCTTATAAAACTACCTTAAATGTGGTTGACAGTTTACTGGTTACCGGATCACGTTTGTCGAATGGCTGGGCTGCCGATCAGCATGTCTTTTTTGCCGTAAGATTCTCGAAACCCATCGCCAAATCTGTTATTAACAATGTGGGTGGTGAAGGGAGAACTGTAGCCAGTTTGAGTTTCAATGATAAGCAGATCATGTCGAAAGTAGGTGTATCATCGGTCAGCATCGAAAATGCAATTGCCAACCTCGACGCTTCATTGCCGGGATGGGACTTTGAAGCCACTCAAAAAGCAGCTTCGGATGCCTGGGAAAAAGAACTCTCTAAAATAAAGATTCAATCAAGCGATTCGGTACAAAAGACGATCTTTTACACCTCATTATATCACACAATGGTTGCACCCGCGTTATTCTCCGACCTGAACGGCGAGTTTAAAGGGGTGAAAGGCGATGTTCAGAAAGCAGTTGGATATAACCGATATACCGTATTCTCGTTGTGGGATACTTACCGGGCGCTTCATCCGTTATTTACACTTACACAGCAACCAAGGGTGAACGACATGGTAAAAACGATGCTCGATCATTATAAACAAACCGGCTTGTTGCCCGTATGGGAACTCGAAGGAAACGAGACTTTCTGTATGGTTGCCAATCATTCGATTTCTGTGATTGCTGAAGCGATCCTTAAAGGAATCGGTGATTTCGACCAGGAACTTGCTTTCGAAGCGATGAAAAAAACGTCGATGAACGATCGCGACGGAATGGGTCTTTACGATAAACTGGGTTATATGCCTGCTGACAAGATTCAGCAATCGCTTGCGAAATCACTTGAGGTGGCCATCGACGACTGGTGTGTTGCCGCAGTTGCTCAAAAGCTGGGCAAGACTGAAGATGCAGCCTATTTCGGTAAACGTGCCGAAAGTTTCAAAGCTTATTTTGACAAGGAAACCGGGTTTATGCGCGGAAAACTGAGCAACGGACAATGGACGACTCCTTTCGATCCTGCATTTTCGAAACATGAAGGAAGCGATTACACCGAAGGAAATGCGTGGCAGTATTTGTGGCTGGTTCCGCAAAATGTCCCCGGGTTGATTGAACTGCTCGGAGGTAAAGAGCCTTTTGCCGATAAACTCGACCAGTTGTTTAACGTTAAAGAAGGTGTGACGGGGAAAGAAGCTTCAAGTGATATTTCGGGATTAATCGGGGCCTATGCGCATGGTAACGAACCGGGTCATCATACGACTTTCCTGTTTAATTATGCAGGTCGTGCCTGGAGAACCCAGGAGCTGAACCGTGAGATTCAGACCACGATGTACACCAATAAACCGGATGGTATAATCGGAAATGAAGATTGCGGACAAATGTCGGCATGGTACGTATTCAGCGCGATGGGATTCTATCCTGTTAACCCTTCGGAGTTGAAATACCAGTTTGGATCACCGCTGGTTCAGGAAGCTAAAATTGAAGTGGCGCCAGGTAAATATTTCACGGTGAAAGCACCATTGGCTTCGGTGGCAAATAAATACATTCAGGAAGTAAAACTGAATGGAAAGGTTTTGGATCACTCATATATTACGCACCAGGAGATCGTAGATGGAGGTATTCTTGAATTTACAATGAGTGCTGAGCCGAATAAGAATCTGTTTAAATAGATATTAAGCCTCACTTCTTAAAGTGGCCGGGCATAGATGTTCCCCAAAACTTCCTGCCATCAGCGGGAAGCTTTCGGTAACATCCAAATTTCTCACGCAGATGTGCAGGAAAGTTTCGGTATTACCCCGATAGTCTGCTGCAGTATGCAGGAAGGTTTCGGTATTACCACGAGAGTCTCCTGCAGTGTGCAGGACGTTTTCTACCGGAGTAGAAATGCTGTCGCAGTGTGCAGGACATTTTCAGTAATAGCCAAAAGTCTCTCGCAGATGTGCAGGACATTTTTACTGCATAGAAGAAATCTTCCTGCTAGTTCTTCCTGATTAATCTGCAAAATGTCATCATTCCGTTAGATTAAAGTCCTACTTTTGTAACAACATTGTAACTTCTCATCGTGGGATTGATTATTTCACTGGAGTTGAGGATACAGCGTGAAGTGTTAAGCAGTAATAATTTCATATTATGAAGCCAAAAATAGCCGCTCAGTCGGGCACTTTCGAATCGAGTGATGTGATCTTTCTGATCGAACCGCTTCCTGACAATTCGGGCAGGAAACTCGAAATCACTTCCACCGTGATGCAACAGTTTGGTGCCAGTTTCAATCGTATTGTTGAAGATATCCTCAATCAATACGATATGACAGATATCCATTTGATTGCAAAAGATAAAGGGGCATTGGAACCAACGATTAAAGCCCGTCTTGAAACTGCCATTAAACGATCACTTGATCAGCAAGAGGGTACACTGAAATAATCGCCAGAGATATGACAAGAAATTTCAAGAAACGGAGAACAATGCTCTACATTCCCGGGAATAATCCCGCAATGATACAGCAGGGTGGAATCTATGGAGCCGACAGTATTCTGCTTGACCTCGAAGATGCTGTTGCCATGAACCAAAAGGATGCTGCCCGCACATTGGTTCGGAACATGATGAAAGTAATCGATTTCTATGATACGGAAGTTTGTGTAAGGATCAATCACTTAAGCACTCCTTTCGGCATGGCCGATCTCGAAGAGATTGTTCCGCTTCAACCTTCGGCAATTCGTTATCCCAAAACGGAATCGCCCGAAGAGGTGGCTGAACTACTAAAGATCATTGAGAAGATAGAAGACCGTCATGGCCTTCCGCACAATAAAATGAATCTTCATGCGATGATTGAGACGGCAATGGGGGTTCAGAATGTATTCAATATTGCCAGTATGTTCAGCCGCGTAGATGCAATAACCATAGGTGGTCAGGATCTTACGGCAGATATGAATATTATTTACACGCCCGATGGTGCAGGGATCGACTTTGCACGCAAACGGATTATAATGGCTGCCAAAGCAAGTCACATTGATGTGATCGATACTGTTTTCCCCGATGTGAATGATGAAGAAGGTTTGCGAAGGGAGACGGAATACGCCAAAAAGATTGGATTCACAGGCAAGGCAGTGATTAATCCGCGTCAGATCGATATCATTCACGAAGTATTTACCCCAACCGAGGATGAAATCCGGAAAGCTTATCACATTGTGAAAGAGTTCAGAACCAATAGTGCCGCTGGAATTGGTGTGTTTGCCATTGATGGTAAAATGATTGATGCCCCAGTAGTCGCCCGTGCGGAATATATACTGCGGCTGGCGAATGTAACGGTGAAATGACCTTTGTAGAGACGCGATTAATCGCGTCTTTTCGAATGTTGACAATACAGACGCGATTAATTGCGTCTCTGCCATCTTCAAAATATAATTACAATATTAAAATATCACTGTAATGCTAAACAGTTTAGGGAGGGAGATTCCTGAATTTATTGAGGGAATCGGGAAATTGGAACCTTTTCAGGGTGCACTTACAAAGTTACGCAAAGGGTGGATGGACGAGCCTACCATTCCTGCCCCGAACAAGGCGTATTTGCCTCACCAAAGTAAAGTTTGTAAAACACTCGAAGAGGCGATCATACGAAGCAATCCCCACAACGGGATGACGGTCTCGTTTCATCATCACTTACGGAATGGGGATATTTTGCTGGTTCAGACGCTGACAATTCTTCACAACATGGGCATCCGTGATATTACACTTGCCTCCTCGTCACTCAATGAATGTCACGATCCGATTCTTCCGTTACTGAAAGACGGAACAGTTACCAAGATATTTTCATCAGGCATACGCAGCCAGCTTGGACGCGCCATCGCGTTGGGTGTTCTCGATACGCCAGTGGTGATTCACTCCCATGGAGGACGTGTCCGCAGTATTCATACGGGTAAAATTCAGATCGATCTTGCTGTCATACCTGCATCAGCAGCCGACTGCGAAGGTAACGCAACCGGTTCGACCGGAAAATCGGCCTTTGGTTCAATTGGTTACGCGGTTATTGATGCACGATATGCAAAACAGGTAATTGTAGTTACCGATAACCTCGTTAACTATCCTTGTATTCCACTCTCAATATCGCAAAACTTCATCGACCATGTTGTAGTAGTCGATTCGATTGGGGATGCATCAAAAATTGCAACCGGAACAACGCGTATCACCAAATCACCGATGGACCTCAGGATTGCGAGGCTGGCTGCTGATGTAATTGAACACTCGGGATTTTTTGTTCCGGGCTTTGCTTTCCAGGTTGGAGCAGGTGGTGCATCACTGGCAGTTGCTAAATTCATCCGTGAGAAGATGAAGACCAAAGGGATTAAAGGTAGCTTTATGCTGGGTGGAATCACCTCCTATTGTGTCGATATGCTGAATGACGGGCTCTTCGAAACAATATTTGATGTGCAATCATTCGATGCGGTGGTGAGTAATTCATTGCTGAATAGCCGGCATCATATCGAAATTCCAGCAGCGCTTTATGCCAATCCTTTCAACTGTGGTTGTATCACCAATAAAATCGATGTTGTGGTACTTGGTGCACTCGAGATTGATATCGATTTTAATGTGAATGTAATCACCGGTTCCGAAGGTTATGTCCGCGGCGCATCTGGCGGTCATTCCGATACCGCATCAGGCGCAAAACTGACCGTCGTTGTTTGTCCTTCCTTCCGTGGCCGGATTCCGATCATCAAAAAGAGGGTGCATACGATTGTTACACCGGGCGAAACAGTGCATGTACTTGTTACAGAACGCGGCATTTGTGTGAATCCGATGTTTAAGGAGCTTGAGGAAAATCTGCGCAAGGCAGGACTCAGTCTGAAGGATATTCGCGATCTCGAAATTGAAGTCGATACGATTACAGGAGTTCCCGCTCCACTGGAGTATACCGACAAAATTGTTGGTGTTGTCGAATACCGCGACGGAACAATTATAGATGTAATTCATCAGTTGAAGGAGAAGAAATGAAAGGTTTCAGAGACGCAATAAATCGCATCTCTGAAACCAGACAGAATGATATTATCTAATTAATAAGGACAATCATCGAACCACTTCAATCAATATTGGAAGCCCGTGATCAGCGGGCTTTTCTGAAAAAGCAGATCGCGTTGGATGGTTTGCCCAGTCTTAGTTTAAGTCTGAATGTTCCCGGATTTCCCAAGAGTAATCCCACGGTGAAAGCGTTCTTCGGCTATTGCTTGCGGGATCTGAAGTTCGCTTTAAAAGCAAACCAGATCAATTTAATTGAGGGGAAGTCACTTGAAATAAGTGATGCTGCCGGAGATTTTTACCTTGTCCCATTTTCTCCGGGAAGGTTAACCTTGAAGGAAATCAAACAAGTATGTGAAAGTTTTGAGCAGCGTCATCCGCTGGGACGATTTATTGATGCAGATTTGAATGATGAGAAGGGAGTCAGTTTCTCATCGGGAAAATCGAAGCTGTGCTTTTTCTGTCTTGAAAGACCGGCCATCGAATGCCGGCGCGAAAATGCCCATGAACCGGAAGAACTAAGATCGTATATGTTTCCGAAGATGGATTATTATTGCAATCAGCAGAAAGAGGCTTCAATTATTAAGAGACTCTCATCGCTTGCGCAGCAGGCAATTCTTTTCGAAATTTCGCTGTCTCCAAAACCGGGTCTTGTCGATAAATTCAGCAACGGAAGTCATGCTGATATGAATTATCAGACTTTTATTGATTCAACTGCGGCTATTTCACCGTGGTTTGCTGAACTGGTACGTGAAGGTTATTCTTTTAGCGACAGCGATTTGACAAAAGCATTGCCGTTTATCCGAAATATTGGCTTGCGCATGGAGTCAGCGATGTATGAAGCGACACAAAACATCAATACACAAAAGGGGATCATTTTTTTAATGGGTCTTTCGTTGTTTGCTTGTGGTAAACTCTTTCGCCAATCCGATCAATTTGCAGTTGAAGAATTCCGTAATATCATCAGGGGTGTTTGTAAGGACCTTGTTACGAAAGAACTCACTGATACAAAATCGGTAAAAAGTCATGGTGAAGATATCTTCCATCAATATGGATTTGGAGGAGCACGTGGTGAAGCTGAAAGCGGATTTGCGACAGTCTTAGACTTTGGATTACCCCAACTATCAGGAGTTGCAGAACTCAATGATGAAGATGCGATGAAGTGCTTTCTTTCCATTGCCGCGAACAATAATGATACGAATATCCTTTATCGCAGCAACTCTGATGTATTGGAGAACTTTAAGAAATTGTGCAAAAAAGCAGTGGCTGATTTCAATGATCAGAGCTATTCCGCTGTGATCGGTTTTTGCAAAAAGGAAAATATTTCACCGGGCGGTTCAGCAGATCTGCTCGCAGTGACTATTTTTGTGCATTCAGTGATTAACGCAGATGGTCAGAGGGGATTTGCAAATTAGGTTTTATAATTAAGAATGAAATAAATCTCAGTTTACTTCCTTCTTTTTTAAATGCAGAACTTAATTAATGCAGTATCCTGCAAGTTGCCAGTAAAAAACGATATATTGCCCCATTAATAAGTAAGTAATGACCTTTGAAGATACCGATTTCCGGCAGGAGACCCTTGATCTCGACAATCCTTTCGATGTTAAGTTAGTGAAGGATTTTCTTTCCAGCCTGGGTTTTGAATTTGATCCGTCAGAGGTCGAATGCACAATGATTGTGTATAATCTGAAAGGTGAAATAGTTGGGACAGGTTCGCATCAGGGACGGATCCTGAAATATGTCGCCGTTGCCGCAAAATTCCGCGACACGACCGCTTTTGCTTTGATCGTTACTTATATGACCGAGAAGCTCCTGAAGATCTACAAGCATACTTTTGTCTTTACGCGTCCCGAGAATTCGGTCCGGTTTTGTGGTTTGGGTTATACGTTAATAGCTACGGCAGAACCACTTTATGCCGTTCTTGAATTTGGATTTGAATCGATATTTACTTACCAGGATTACCTCAAAACGCTGATTGTTCCTGCCAGGACCAATGCTGTGGCAGCGATTGTTGTCAATTGCAACCCTTTTACGAACGGGCATAAATTTCTGATTGAAAAGGCCGCTTCCGAAAATGAAGTAGTTTACCTTTTTGTTGTTGAGGAAGATCTTTCTGCCTTTCCATTTTCTGTAAGATGGGATCTGATACGTAAAGGGATCGAACATCTTAAAAATGTAGTAATGGTTAAGGGTGGGATGTATATTGTCTCCGGAACTATTTTTCCAGCCTATTTTTTGAAGAATGAGATGGTTAGTGACGTACTTCAAAAACAGGCAGAACTCGATGTTAAGACTTTTGCCAACTATGTTGTCCCGGTTCTTGGAATTAAAAAGAGATATGTGGGAACTGAGAATTTCTGCAAAACAACGGAGGCATATAACCTCGCAATGAAGACGATTTTACCTTCATTTGGAGTTGAAGTCGTTGAAATTACGCGAAAGGCAAATACGATGCTTACAGATGATTCTCCCAATTATATCAGTGCTTCGAAAGTTCGCGAAGCAATCAAAATGGATAAACTGGAAGAAGTACTCGATTTTTTACCAGACGCAACGCGTGAATTTCTATTCTCGGATGCTTCGCTGGACATCAGACTAAAAATAAAAGCAGGAGAAGGAAGGCATTAGCTACCGGCTACTGGCCTTTGGCAACTGGCTGCTTGCTGTCCGTGCCAGGAATTAGTTGCCAGTTGCCTTTACATCACAATGTTTATCAATTAAAATAAGGACATCAATGCAAAGATATTTTATACAACTTTCATACGATGGGACAGCCTATCACGGCTGGCAAATACAGCCCAACGGGATAACCATACAGGAAACGGTCGAAAAGGCGTTGGCGATAGTTGCCCGGGGTGGAGTTGCGGTAACAGGGGCCGGGCGTACGGACGCAGGAGTTCATGCATCGTTTTATGTGGCTCATTTTGATGCGGAACATCAAAATCTGGATAACGAAAAGATCATTCACAATCTGAATTCCTTGTTACCTCATGATATTGCAGTTCAAAGTGTTTATAAGGTCAAATCAGAAGCTCATGCACGGTTTGATGCACTGAGTCGTACCTATAAATATTACCTGATCGAATCGAAAGACCCATTTTCAAGGCAGTATGCTGCCAGGGAGGCAAGAATTCCTGACCTGGCAAAAATGAATGAAGCGGCACAAAAAATATTTAATTATGAGGACTTTACAAGTTTCAGTAAACTGGGTACGGATGTAAAGACCAACAATTGCAAGGTTGATGTGGCAGAATGGATTGATGAAGGAAACAGGTATCTTTTCACAATCAGGGCCGACCGCTTTCTACGAAATATGGTTCGTGCAATTGTAGGAACCTTATTGGAGGTCGGATTTGGGAAGATTTCGATCGAACAATTTTGCGAGATTATCGAAGCAAAAGACCGGTGTGCTGCAGGGGCAAGTGTTTCTGCCAAAGGACTTTTCCTGGTGGATATTGGTTATCCGGAGGAGATTTCAAAAGGTCTTATCAGACAAACAGGAGGAAGGAGTCAGTCTTTCGGCAATTAATTCAACTCGGTTTCTCTGATTCCTGGTTCCATATCTCCCAGGAAGCAAGTGCCTGAAGATGGAGCATTTCAAGACCATTTTTGATCGAAGCTCCGTGCTTCTTTCCCTGCTTTAAAAACTCGGTAACCTCGGGATTGTAAACCAGATCAAATAATAAATGTCTGGGAGTAACCAATTCAAAAGGAATGGCGAGACACCCTTCAATATTTGGATAAGTTCCAATAGGGGTTGTGTTTACGATTATCTTATAGTTATCCATCACATCTTCATCCAGATCATTATATGATATTTCACCTTTCTCTTCCGGATTACGTGAGACTAAAATAGTGTCAATTTTAAGGTTTTCCAAAGCCTTGACAACAGCTTTGGAAGCTCCTCCTGTTCCCAGAACGAGCGCTTTGTGGTGATATTTCTGAATCAAAGGTTGAATTGATTCCTGAAATCCAATTATATCAGTATTATAGCCATGTAATGAAACATGGTGCCCCGATCGGTGAATCCTAATCGTATTTACCGCATGAATTTGGGTTGATGATTCATCAGTATCATCTAATAATTTAATTACCTGTTCTTTGTATGGAATGGTCACATTGAGTCCTACGAGATCGGGGTTAGAGGCAATCACATGCGAAAGTTGCGATATATTCTCAAGTTCAAAATTGAGGTATTCAGCCTCTATTCCCTCGTCCTGGAATTTATCAGTAAAGAATTTTCTCGAAAATGAATGCGACAGCGGAAAGCCAATCAATCCGAATTTGCGTTTCATGCTTAAGTTTGTTTTATAAAGGTTAATGGAATTAACTTTATTTCATTCCATAAATCTACGGTTCGTCCAGATAAATCGGGGCTCATTTCATAGGGTTCTACCAAAGGTTATCGTTCATCGCAAACTGGCCGATCATTTTTTTAATCCAACGTTTTGATTGCAGACCAGGGAAATCAAGGAAAAAATCAGGATGTATCGAGTAGTTTAGCGTGAGTGCATTTTTAAGATAAATCTTGGCAAGTTGTGAATCCCCGTTTTCTGTAAGATATCCTGCGAGTTTATAGAGGATTTGGGCATTATCCGCTATTGCCTTTTCTGCATTAAACATTGTCTTAATTGCAAGACCTATCTGGTCGTAGTTATAATAGAAATCAGCATAAGCGATCCAGAAATCGGCGTTACTATCTTCAATCTCAACTGATTTTCTAAAAGCAATCTGCGCTTCTTCATAATGATCGAGCGCTGCATTAACCTTTCCGAAAGCGTTCCAGAAATCAGCACACGTATTATCAAGTTTAATGGCTTTTTTAAAGAATACCAGGCTTTCAGCGAGGTTTTCTTCAACCATCAGCACAATTCCCGCACCATACCAGCCATCCGCATTTTTCGGATCAAGATGTATTGCCAGTTTATAATAGTTATATGCTTGTGAATAATCTTCGAGTTGGAAATAGCACTCCGCGATATAAACGTGAGCATCGGATGAATTCTTATCAAAACGCACATAATCAAGGTAACAATTCAACGCTTCACTGTATTTTTCAGCAGTTGAAAGGGTATTGGCTTTATTGAAAAGTGCAGAAGAGTAGTTTTCATCAATCGCTAATGCAAAATCATAAGCTTCAATTGCTTTGTCGAATTCTTCGCGTCGCGTATAAATAATCCCCAAATTGTACCATGCTGATTCTGCAAATGGATCAATATCAAGATATTTGTTGTAAAAACTAATACTTTTTTCGTCATCGCCCAACTTATCGAAGCTGAAGGCCAGATCGTATAAAACGCTGTCATTTTTCTGATTCTCACGATAGGCTTTCTCCAGGAATACCACTGCCCTTGAATAATCGCCATTTTGGACATAGCCTGCACCAATGTTGTAGAGCATTTCATCTCTATCATCAAATGAAAATTTATCAGCTTTCCGATAGTAATCGTAAGCTTTGGTCTCATCTCCCTGAAGGCTGTAGCAATTGCCGAGCATTAACAATATTTCGGGATTCGTACTTTCAACTTCAGCGAGCATTTTGAGCAGATCAAGCGCTTTCTCCGTTTTAAGCTGTCCGAGTAGTACCTGTGCTTTTTTAATCTTTACAACCAGTGAGTGGGGATGCTGAGAGACGGCTATTTCACACGCTTGCAATGCATTAGTCAATTGATTTTTATCAATGTAGTGATCAGCAATGTACTCGAAGTCGGACACGTCAAAGAATCCCATCTGTTCATCAGATAGCATTCTCTTATAACGTTTCACCACTGCGGCAAACTCCTTACTTTCGGAATTTTCTCTTGCTCCATCCCACATTGCCATATGCCTACAATTAATTATTTTTACAAAGATAACAATTCGAGCTATAAAGGTTGATGTTCGCTCCTTAAAAGATCGTTTACTGTTTTTACCGGATTAAAGGTAATGACCGGAACCTCAACAAATAGTGTGATCCAGTCAGCCATGGCTCCATTCCATAAACCAGGTAGCTCCTGTGCTTTTAGTGTTTTCCCGTCTTTTGATTTAGAAGATATAAACCCTGTTTCCGGATCGCGGTATTCGAGCAAGTCAAACTTTTCACCCTTAAAATTACGAACTCCACAAACAAGATCCACAGGATTAAAATGGGTTGAATGGTGTGCAATCTCATTTTGTTCGGGATCATTGCTGTCGATCTGACTGCTTTCAACTATCTGAAGTGAAACTGTTCCATCAGCGTTTTGAGCCCAAAAAGGACCACCTCCGGGTTCTCCTTCATTCTTTACCATTCCACATACCCTGATTGGACGGTTCAGTTTTCTGTAAAGATAGTGTACCAATGTCGATTTATCCACATAATACTGATTCTCATCAGGTTCTATACACAATTGTTTTTCTGCAAAATCGACCATCTCAGCAATTTGCTGATCGGAGACAAAATCAGACTGTTTTTCAAGTATCCGCAAATAGTTGAAAATCCGTTCCTGATATTCTGATAAAAGAAGAGCCAATGCCATTTTGAACCTGACTGTTTCATTTTTTAATCTGTCGGGAACAACGTTATCGATATTTTTAACGAAAATTATATCTCCATTAATCTCATTCAGATTATCAAGCAGCGCACCATGACCTGCCGGCCTGAAAAATAGTGAGTCATCAGTAAGCCGAAATGGATTATTTTCAGGATCAACTGCTATTGTATCGGTTGAAGGCTTTTGCTCCGAAAATGTAATATGATAATTAACCCCATACTTAGGCTCAAATTCCAGTGCAGCCTGTTTTGTTTTGTTGACAAAAAGATCAAGATGCTCTGGTGATACAGTAAAATGTAGCATTACATTTCCCTGATTATCTGCTCCGTATAAGGCACCTTCGGTCATATGTTCTTCCACGGGAGTCCGTGGATCTCTGCCATAAAGATGAAAATCCAGCAACCCTTTTGGTAGAAAACCGTAATTCAATCCTTTATCAGATAATACATAGTCGATTATTTCGCAATATTTTAAAGTTCCATCATTGGTATTGATACCACCCAGCGCGGCAACCAACTTTTCGTAAAAAGCAAAATCACTGAGTTTGTCGAAAAACTGTTTTACACTTTTGAACTTCACTTCGCCAAGCAATTCAATAGCCTTTTCATTAGTATCGGCAGCTTCGGCGAAGGCAAACAGCGACTGGAACATCCTGCTCGCAGCGCCTGAGGCGGGAACAAACTTGACAGGCTTTAAGCCTTCCTGAATCTTTTGTGTAAACTGTTTTACGGCAGCAGAAACTTTTTCTTCTTCCAAAAGGATGATTCCGTCACCTATTGTAGCAGGTCTAAGGACCTTTAAATAAGGGAATCCTTTCTTAAAATGAGCAATCTGCTTTTCAATCTCCGGAAGCGAACTGCCTCTATTTTCGATTTGTTCAATATCCTTAATTGTAAACATTTTTCTATATTTCTTCAGTAAATAATTTGTATTTTAATTGCCTGATAGAACATACTGGCTCTCTTTATTCCTATTTGCGAAGTGAAGAATCAAGGGCGTTTATTAAGTGCTAAAGATATGAAAATGTTGAAAAAACCAATGCCCGGTTCAATATTTAGAATCGACCTTTTTTCAACAAAAAAATGAACCAGTGGAAAGAGTTGTGAACCTGGAAGAATAAAAACTAATTTTGCGGTTCAAAAACAATTCGATGTCATTAATAACTCAATATACGTGGGGTCACTCTAAAAGGTACAACGATTTCTCATCACATTTCAGATCGATATTTGAGGGTCGTGTCCAGAAAATATCTGTAAATGCCGGCTTCACTTGTCCCAATCGTGATGGTAATCGAGGTGTTGGCGGCTGCACTTATTGCAATAATAAAACGTTTCAACCGTCGTATTGCGATTTGAATAATATTCTGAAAGTCCAGCTTAAAGAGGGAATTGCCTTTTTCTCGCGGAAGTATACAACCATGCGATATTTAGCATACTTTCAGTCGTATACAAATACTTATGCTCCAATTTCGGTACTTCGTGAACTTTATAATGAAGCACTTCAATATCCGGGAGTGATTGGCCTGGTCATTGCTACGCGCCCCGATTGCCTGAGCGATGAAGTGCTTGATCTGCTTGAAGAGCTTTCGCAAAAGTATTATGTGATGGTAGAATTGGGAATTGAGACGATTGAGGATCGCACATTGGAAAGGATTAATCGGGGACATACATGGGAAGAGTCGGTGCGGGCGCTAAGGGAGACAACGCGTCGCTCGATCCACAATTGCGCCCACCTGATTCTTGGATTGCCTGGCGAGAATCACGACAATTTTATCGAACAAGCCAGCATGATGTCATCACTTCCCGTTGAAATTATTAAACTACATCAGCTTCAAATTCATACGGGAACTGCTATGGCTCATGAATACGCGCTTTTTCCAGAGCGTTTTCATCCATTTAGTGTTGAAGAGTATGCCGATTTGGTGGTAGATTATCTTGAAAGCCTAAATCCGGCTATAATTATTGAGCGTTTTGTCAGCTCTGCCCCTGATGCCATGGTGATCGCGCCTCGTTGGGGTTTGAAAAACTACGAATTCGTGGCTAAAGTTGAAAAGCGACTGTTGGAACGTGATACGTGGCAAGGGAAAAATTGGTATAAGCAAATTATCGAAAGTTGATAAACTTACCTCTTTGATAAAGCAATCGTTCCTTCTGTTGTAGAGCAACTCTAACTGATTAGTTAGAATAGCACTAACAAATATTATTACAACACATAAGTCAGTGATTGATTGTGTGCTTCGTTTATAGTTGTTGAGTTTGCTGATATGTTTTTAAAAGCAATTATTTCAGATATAGATTTGAATCTCCGTAACTGAGGAATCGGTAATTTTCACGGAGCGCATGAGCATAAATCCGTTTCCACTCATCGCCAAGAAAAGCAGCAATAAGAAGTAATAGTGTGCTTTGCGGTTGGTGAAAGTTCGTTACCATTCCGCTGATTACCCGGAAAGTGTAGCCCGGAAGAATGATTATTTGTGTCGAACTATTTAATTCAGTGAGATTCCGTTCTTGCAACCAGGCTGATAAAGCTTCAAATGCTTCATGTCGCGAATAGTTGAGTTTTGGAAGATCGTAAGGATCCCATTGGTTTACTGATAGTTGATCTGGATCTAATTTTGGATTGGAAATTATTTTGCATCCAATGAAATACAGGCTTTCAAGCGTTCGCACAGAGGTAGTTCCTACAGCGATGATTTTTGTCCCAAAAGTTGCCAAACGATCAATCAATTTACGCGAAACGATAAAATGCTCCGTATGCATGTCATGCCCGCCGATGGTTTCCGATTTCACAGGTTGAAAAGTCCCTGCTCCCACATGAAGCGTAACCTCTTCACAACGGATGTTTTTCTTTTCTAATGCATCAAAAACCGCTGCTGTGAAGTGAAGTCCGGCAGTTGGGGCCGCGACAGATCCTTTTATCTTAGAATAAACTGTTTGGTAGCTTGTCAGATCGATTGCTTCCGATTCACGGTGGAGGTAAGGAGGGATCGGAATGTTACCTGTAAACTCAAGAATTTCGGCAAAAGTAAAAAGTGGATTATCCCAGCTAAACTTTATTTCATAAGCATTACTGTCCGATGCTTTTATTTTTTCTGCTTTAAAAAGTATTTGTTTTCCTTCAATCTCCAGACTCTGTATCAGTACTTCATCCTTCCATTTTTTCAGGTTTCCGATGATGCATTTCCAGTTGCAACAGTCGGTTTTTGAAAATGACTGAGTATATTCAGCCGGATCTAATGGTTCGAGACAGAAAATCTCGATTTTGGCACCAGTATGTTTATGGAAAAATAATCGTGCTCTGATAACACGGGTGTTGTTAAAAACCAGCATCGATTCTAAAGGGAGTTGATTGGGCAGGTGATCAAAACGCTCATCCGATATTTCACCATTATTCCAGATCAGTAACCGCGAATGGTCACGATCGGGGAGGGCATAGGTGGCTATTTGTTCTTCAGGAAGGGTGTATGTAAAGTCTTGAATTGAAATTCCTTGAACTTGATCCATGTATATTGTTTAATATAAACGTTAAATCCACCTCCTTGGGTGGTGGTAATGTTTAAATGGCTATGCCTGAAATTATTAATTTGAAATGAGTAGTTTTAAAACTCTGTCAATTCTGATTAATAATTAAGAACGCT
>Ga0209430_1001115_pt1 | contig 21292 bp, 13 predicted proteins | sample BarGraIncub1133A_FD_184504 | JGI IMG/M metagenome (GOLD analysis project Ga0209430, IMG submission 184504) | Arctic peat soil microbial communities from Barrow, Alaska - Barrow Graham LP Incubations 11-33A (SPAdes) (version 2) | ecosystem: Environmental > Terrestrial > Soil > Wetlands > Peat... | reverse complement strand
ACCAAGACCTCCTTTCCCTGCTGTAAAAGGACTGTGGCAGAAACCTACAATATTAAATAATGTTGAAACATATGCTAATGTACCTGTTATCATATTGAAGGGCGCTGATTGGTTTTCTAGCATTGGCACTGAAAAGAGCAAAGGAACAAAAGTTTTCGCTCTTGGTGGGAAAATAAACAACACCGGCCTTGTTGAGGTTCCAATGGGTACGACTCTTAGAGAAGTTGTTTATGACATAGGCGGAGGTATTCCAAATGGTAAGAAGTTCAAAGCAGCTCAGACAGGTGGACCTTCTGGCGGATGTATTCCAACCAGTCATTTAGACACGCCAATAGATTATGATTCACTAATTGCGCTTGGTTCAATGATGGGTTCTGGTGGACTTATTGTTATGGATGAAGACAACTGTATGGTTGATATAGCTAGATTCTTTTTGGAATTCACAGTTGATGAGTCTTGTGGTAAATGTCCTCCCTGCAGAATTGGAACTAAACGTATGTTGGAGATTTTGGAAAGAATCACTCAAGGTAAGGGTGAAGATGGAGATATTGAGAAGCTGGAGCTATTGGCAAAGAACATCAAGGCTTCTGCATTGTGTGGACTAGGTCAGACCGCTCCAAACCCGGTTCTTAGTACATTAAAGTACTTCAGAGACGAGTATGAAGCACATGTATATGACAAGAAATGTCCGGCAGGCGTTTGTAAATCAATGATGAAATATTCCATTGATGCAAGCAAATGCAAGAGCTGTGGGCTTTGTGCCAAGGTGTGTCCTGCGAACTGTATCAGTGGAGAAAAGAAAGTGCCTTACATTATAGATCAAGCTAAATGTGTAAAATGTGGTGCTTGTATGGGAAAATGTCCATTCAAAGCTATTTCAAAGAGATAAGGAAGGAGAGTGCGAAAATGGCAACAGTTAATATTACTATAGATGGCAAGAAATTGCAGGTTGAAAACGACATAACGATTTTAGAGGCAGCTAGGCAAGCTAACATAAAAATACCAACACTTTGCTTCCTAAAAGATATAAATGAAATAGGCGCTTGCAGAATGTGTTTGGTAGAAATAAAGGGAGCAAGAGCCCTACAAGCATCATGTGTATATCCAGTAGCAGAAGGTTTGGATATATATACTCAGAGCCCAAGTGTCAGAGAAGCTAGAAAGGTTACACTAGAATTAATTCTTTCTAATCATGACAAAAAATGTTTAACCTGTGTTAGAAGTAAGAATTGTGAATTACAAACTCTTGCTGAGGAATTGAATATTAATGATATAAGGTTTGAAGGACAGTCATCAAATTTCCCAATAGATGACCTCTCACCTTCTATTGTAAGAGATCCAAATAAATGCATTCTTTGCAGACGTTGCGTAAGTGTGTGTAAGAATGTTCAAACAGTTTCTGTAATCAGTGCTACTGAAAGAGGCTTCGGATCAACAATTTCTTGCGCATTTGACATGTCTTTGGCAGATGTTCCCTGTACTATGTGTGGACAATGTATTACTGTCTGTCCTGTAGGTGCATTAAGAGAAAAGGATGACACTGAGAAGGTTTGGAAAGCACTAGCAAACCCTGACCTCCACGTTGTTGTCCAGACCGCTCCAGCAGTTAGGGTTGCCATTGGAGAAGAATTTGGTTTGCCAATTGGGACAAGATGCACTGGCAAAATGGTTTCAGCCTTAAGTCACTTGGGCTTTACAAAGGTATTTGACACAGATACTGCTGCTGACTTGACTATAATGGAAGAAGGAACTGAGCTTCTCACTAGAATCAAAAATGGTGGTAAGCTGCCTGTTATAACCTCCTGCAGCCCAGGTTGGATTAAATTCTGTGAGCACAACTATCCAGAATTCCTAGATAACTTATCCTCCTGCAAGTCACCTCATGAGATGTTTGGTGCTCTTCTAAAAACATACTATGCTGAAAAAATGGGCTTAGATGCATCTAAAATATTTGTTGTTTCAGTTATGCCTTGTACAGCAAAGAAGTTTGAAGCACAGAGACCAGAATTGTCTGAAAATGGCTTGGCTGATGTAGATGTTGTTATCACGACCAGAGAACTCGCAAGAATGATAAAAGAAGCTGGCATAGATTTCAACAATCTTGAAGATGGACAGTTCGATGACCCTATGGGCGAAGCAACTGGAGCTGCCGTAATATTTGGCGCTACTGGCGGAGTTATGGAAGCAGCACTTAGAACTGTTGCTGAAGTTCTCGAGGGTAAGTCTTTTGACAATGTTGAATATACCGCTGTTAGAGGAATAGAAGGAATAAAGGAAGCTACAGTTGAAATAGCTGGAATTAAGATAAAAGCTGCAGTTGCAAGTGGATTAGGCAATGCTAGAAAGCTTCTTGACAGCATAAAGGCGGGTGAGGCACAGTATCATTTCGTTGAGATAATGGCTTGCCCAGGTGGGTGCGTAAATGGTGGCGGACAGCCAATCCAACCATCTTCTGTAAGGAGTTGGATGGATTTAAGAGTTGAGCGAGCAAAAGCGATTTATGAAGAGGATGCTAGTTTGCCAATCAGAAAGTCACATGAAAACCCAGCAGTAAAAGAAATGTATGCTAAATACTTTGGTGAACCAGGAAGTCACAAGGCCCATGAGATTTTGCACACTCATTATACAGCCAGGGAGAATTATCCAGAGAAGTAAAACACCGCTAGAGTGAAAATTGAGGCTATATTTAACTTTATGATTTATAAAAAGATGTTTGGCTAAACGCTGAACATCTTTTTTTTGTGCGCCTAGTATGGTCTCTTTCTCGACGTATAGGGATTTATATGAATTTCTATAGGATCAATGCATTGCAATGACTAGCTTTGACACAATTACCTACAGTAAATTGACACGGTCCTATCGTATGTTATAATTGTCATGATAGTAAATTGGCATAATGGAGTATGTTATGAAAAAAACATTCAAATTGATGGTCGAAGACCTGATTAACCCACATTCACTAAAAAACAGACTGGCAATAGTTCTGATTATTAGTTCTTTGATTCCACTGATTTTAATAGGGCTTGTTTCTCTTTATACAATTACATTTGAAATGAAAAACAGAGTGGAAGGTGCGATTCAAAGCAATCTAAAGCAAGTAAGAATAAATCTTGAAAATTCTTTAAATAATCTGGATTATGTGTCAAAACAACTTGCTTATAGCGGAGATATAGGGGAGAAATTCATGGCATACATGGATGGTGATGATATTTATTATAAATATCTGCTTAAGGCTGAGATAAGAGAGAGCATCAGCCTTATCAGCAATACAAATCCGAATATTGGTGTCATATTATATTATTCGGAAAAAACAAAGGAAGTACTGTTCACTAACGATACTATTGTAAAAGGTTTCAATATCCAGAATCTGAAATTGTTTTCAGATTCTAAGGAGAGCCAGTATTATGTACCAAACCCTTCGGTAAACAACTCAGCAAACAGTAAGACCTTTTCAATTGTAAGAAAGATGGACAACAATTTTGTGAATGATTGCTATGTTTATGTTGAAACTAATACCAGAATAATAGAGAAGCTGTTGAGCTCGAATCAGTACTCTATCAAAGCGAATCACATTTTGACGGATTATAAAGGTAACATTGTATATAATAGTGGTGATCCCGAGTTTAAAATAGGTGAAAAATTCAATGTCAGCAGGACTGAAAAGATCGTTCAGCAAGACAAGGACAATTACTACTTTAATGAAATCAGCCAACAAGGCTGGAATATATTTGCTGTTATAAGGAAAAAGGATTTTAATAGAGGAACAAATCAATGGATTTTCACATATATTCTGATTTTGGCCTTATCACTTTTTATAAGTCTGATTTTTGCATTAATAATATGGCGTATGATTTATAGGCCCATAAGAGCCGTAAAAAATGAAATTATGTTAATGTCTGAAAATAATTACTCCTCTGAGTTCAGATTCACTCATATTTTAGAATTTGATGAGCTTCTCAACAAGTTTTACTATATGAAACTGAAAGTACATGAACTTCTCAATGAAATAGAAAAGAAAGAGAGGACGAAGAGATATCTGGAGGTCCAAAAGCTTATGCATCAGATAAATCCTCATTTTCTTCACAATACCTTAAACACTGTTCAATGGCTTGCAAGAGAAAATGGTCAAACTAAGATTGCACGGATAATTGCTCTTCTAACGAAAGTTTTACACTATAATATGGGAAAAGAAGGGGTATCTGTTACCATTGGAAAAGAAATTGATGCACTGCAGTCGTATGTTGAATTGCAAAAAATCCGTTATGACCAAAAATTTAATGTTCAATATAATATTGAAAATGAAATATTAGATGCGGAAATTCCTAGATTTATACTGCAGCCATTGGTGGAGAATTCACTTTACCATGGACTTAATTGCGATGAAGGTATTATTCGGGTGGAAGCTATTCGATTAGGGGAAAAAGTAAGAATAACTGTTTCAGACAATGGTGTTGGTATGGATGAGAATGAAATTAAGAGAAATCTCAATGAAGAATTTGACGAAAATCAAAAGGCGGGTCTTGGAATAGGTATAAGTTATGTCAACAAGATGATCAAAGTGAGCTATGGTAATAAAGGAATCATCAATATTCATAGCAAGCCGGGTGAAACGAAATTTATAATTGAGATACCTTATAAGAAGAGTTTAAGTGAGCATAAAATCCCTCAACTCATGCAAGAGGAGGACGAGCCATGATCAGAATTTTGGTTGTTGATGACGAAAAAATAGTTAGAAAGGGCATTGTCGCCATATTTCCATGGAGTAGTTTCAATATGAAGGTAGTAGGTGAGGCAGAAAACTATTCGAAAGCTTTGGAATTTATGGAAAACAATGCTGTAGATTTGCTGTTTGCAGATCTTACCATGCCGGGTAAATCCGGTTTTGATCTCATAAAGGAAGTTCGCAGCAGATTCCCTTCGATTTGGATCGTTGTACTTACCTGTCATCAGGATTTTAGCTATATTCAGGAAGCTCTACGGCTTGGAGCAATAGATTATATTGTCAAAACTCAGTTGGAACTGGAGCCAGTGGAAGGAATTTTGAAAAGAATAGCTATAAGAATGAAAGACGATAAGAAAGTACAAGGTTTTTCTGATGGGAAGACTAGCTCTTTAAACAATAACTATCCTGAAGAAATTAATGAGGGTATCATGAATGCACTTTCTTATATTGAGTGCAATATTACAAACCGCATAAGTCAGGATGAAGCGGCAAAGTATGCAAATATGAGTAAAGGATATTTCAGTCGCTGTTTCAAGGATATTGTTGGAAAGTTATTTGTTGAATATGTTCAGGAAGCCAAAATGAGGAAGGCTATGGAACTATTGCAACATGAAAATAGGCCTGTTTATTGGATTGCAGAACAACTGGGTTTTCTGGATGAGAAATACTTCAGCAGATTATTCAAGGGGTTTACCGGATTGTTACCTTCAGAATACAGAAAACAGAGAGAAAAAAAAGATTAGTGCAAGGAAATTGAGTATACAGCTAGTTGGGTAGATTATAATGTTGATAAAGTAGGAATTTTTTAATCAGAATAAGAAGATAGCATTTTACTCCTACATACAGATGATAGCTGTCTATATTGGGCTCAAGCCTCCTGTGTTATAATAAAACAAAAATAAGAACTTAGGGGGAATAACATGAAAAAGTATTTTTGTAAAGTTGTTGCGATCACAATGTCATTGGCATTGATATTGGCCGCAGGATGTGGGATAAAGGATGAGCCAGCAGCGACTACAACACCAGTAACATCTCTGGCTAGCGAAGCGCAACCAACAGTAACTGCAGAGAAAGCTGATACCTACGCAAAAATGGCGGAAATGGTAGCTTTTACCACAGGAGGTATGCTGCCAGCCGAACCAAAGTATCCTGAAGGTGAGTCCAATGAAAATAATGATATACTTACCTGGGTCAAGGATAATATGAATATCGACATCAAATATGAGTGGACAGCAAGTGATCAAAATAATGCATATGACAGTAAGCTTAACCTGCTGATTGCCAGTAATGAAATTCCTGATTTTTTATCAATAGGTGGACCAAATGCTGCGCAAATGCTTAAAAAGTTGATTGATGCAGATATGATACAGGATCTAACCAAAGTTTATGAAGATTATGCATCCCCCACTTTTAAAGGAATGCATGAGAATTCAGGAAATGTAGCTTTAAAATCAGTCACTTTTGATGGGAAGCTTATGGCAATACCTAGTTTGTCTGATGTGGAAACAGCTGCTGCAGTTATGTGGTATCGGCAGGATATGCTCGATAAAGCAGGTTTACAAGCACCAAAAAACGTGGATGATGTCATTAATATCGTAAAAGTCTTGAATGAAAAAGGCATAACAAAGAATGCTGTATTACCAGCACGTGCCGATATGGAATTATTTAGTGGCGATACTGCTACCTTTGACTGGTTGTTCTCAGCATACAATACATATCCTGGAATGTGGATAGAAGGTAAGGACGGAAGTGTGGTTTACGGTTCCATTCAACCTGAAGTAAAAACTGCACTAGCTAAAGCACAGGAAATATACAAAGCAGGTATTATTCCTTCTGACTTTGCACTTTGGGATGGTAATAAGGCTGTTGAATTGGTTTCATCCAATAAGATCGGAATATTTCAGGGGGCATGGTGGTCAACTGCGTGGCCAATTCAAGACAGTATGAAGAATGATGCAACAGCAAATTGGAAAGCCACACTTCTTCAAAGTGCAGATGGCAATTACTATCAAAGAGGATATGCTGCATCGAAGGGATTCCTTGTAATCAAAAAGGGAGTTGAGCATCCTGAAGCTATTATGAAGCTTATAAATGTTTATGAAGACTGCGCCCTTAAGAAAAATGAATGGTATAATGCGTTAACAACGAATGAGAATGCCAAATACAAGAATACAGGAGGCACGTTGTTCCCAGCTCTGCCGGGTGCAAAATATCTTGATGAAATATCGAGAAGATATAATGCTATTATGGATGTTGTAAATGGAAAAGTCAAAAAGGAGGATGCAGATGCGGAAACAGCTGCATTAGCTGCAAACGTTCTTCTTGAAAAAGAAAAACCAATGGCTGATATCGCCAACTGGGCTACGGCAGTTTCGTGGACAGAAGGTGCAGCAGCTTTTGCAAAAGTAAAGATGATACAGAAAATGCCAGCTTTTGATGGTACAACAGATACGTTAACTAAATCCAAAGCAATATTGACTGACCTTGAAAAGCAGACATTCTTAAAAATCATTATGGGTAAGGTTTCTATTGATGAATTTGATAAGTTTGTTGAACAGTGGAAAAAACTGGGCGGAGAAACTGTAACACAGGAAATCAATGCTTTGAAAAAAAAATAATTTAAAACATTTTGTAAACAGGAGTCGTTCAGGGATCTGTTCGGCTCCTGTTTATTAATAAAGACGGGAAGTGATTTGCTTTGCACAATAAATTGAAATCTATTCATTATCATATCATGTTACTGCCAGCAATGATATTCCTTGTGATTTTTACGATTAAACCCTTATTGGGTTCGGTTCTTGCTTTTAAGAAATTGAATCCTGTTAAAGGAATCTGGGGATCGGAATGGGTAGGATTATATAATTTTAAAGTTATTTTTGATATACCCAATATAGATAGGATATTATACAATACTGTTTTCATCGCTGTTATGAAAATAATAGCCCAGTTAATCATACCTCTCGCTTTTGCACTTATCCTTAATGAAGTGAGAAAACTATGGTTTAAAAGATTTGTTCAGACAGTAGTATATCTGCCATATTTCTTGTCGTGGGTGATTTTGGCAGGTATTTTCAGAGATATATTTGCAATGGATGGTGTTATTAATAAAATTTCAGGTACAATTTTCGGTACAGAACCAGTGATGTTTTTAGGAAGCAACTTAGTGTTTCCTTTCCTAATGGTGGGTACTGAAACATGGAAAAACTTTGGGTTTAATGCCATTATATATTTGGCAGCATTAACAAATATAAGTCCAAACTTATATGAGGCCTGTGATATAGATGGTGGCAATAGGTGGAAGCAGCTTCTTCACATAACGATGCCAGGTATTAAGATTACCATAGTACTTCTTGCAACGCTAAGCCTTCAAAGTGTTTTAAATGCAGGGTTTGAGCAGATACTCAATTTTTACAACCCACTTGTGTATGAATCTGGTGATATTCTTGACACTTATATTTATAGAATGGGTCTTCAGAATAACCAGTTTGAAATGGCCACGGCCTTAGGGCTGGTGAAATCAGCGGTAGGGTTTATTCTTATACTTATTGCTCAGAAGCTTGCTGGCAAATTTGCTGGTTATAGAATATTTTAAGGATGTGACATTAAAATGCTGACTAAATATAATAAAAAAGTCAATATACCTAATATTATTATATATATTATATTACTATTGATTGTGTTTACTTCATTGTTCCCTGTTATCAATACCATCGCTATATCATTTAGTAACAGCAGCAAGGCTTCAGCAGGTGTCGTTACTATTTATCCCATTGGCTTTAATCTTGATTCATACAAAAAAATCCTACAGGAAACGATGTTTTTCAATGCTTTCTGGATATCTGTCAAGCGAGTTGTTTTGGTCACTGCAATGTCATTTATCATTACAGTACTTGCAGCTTATCCACTTTCCAAGGAAAAGAAGGAATTTCGTTCAAGGGACATATACATGTGGATCTTAGTATTTACGATGATGTTTGGTCCCGGTTTGATACCTTCTTTTTTGAACATAAAGGACTTGCATCTTTTGGGGAGTCTATGGGCACTGGTGCTTCCCAACTTGGTAGGGCAATTTCTAATTATTTTAGTGGTAAACTTTTTCAGAAGCTTACCAAAGGAATTAGACGACTCAAGTAGCATAGATGGTGCGGGTCCATGGCAGAAACTGTTTAAGATATATCTGCCTCTGGCGATTCCTATTCTGGCTACCATAACGTTATTTATTATTGTCGGGCAGTGGAATGCTTTTTTTGATGGGTTGATCTATATGAATAAGACATCACAATATCCATTACAGACATATATACAGCAGATGGTTATAACCATTGATCCGCTAAAATTTTTAGCGCAAGGTGGAGATATCAGTAAAATAGGAGCAACAGTTTCCAACAGGACATTGAATGCAGCTAAGCTTGTCGTGACCATGGTGCCTGTATTGGTTATTTATCCATATCTTCAAAAGTATTTCGTAAAGGGCATTATGCTTGGGTCTGTAAAAGAATGAGAATCAGAACCTTTCAAAAATCCAAGCTCAGCTCGTCTATTTGTCATATGCGAAAGGATTGATTAAGGATTCTAATGTTCATTATGCAGTACCAGCAAGAAAGATTCACACAATTAAATATTTCAGATAGTTATACCGGATTTAGGTTTCTTTCATATAAGTTGAACTGAACTGTGGAAAATGCTATATAAGGAAGGTTCAGAGAAAGGAGAGGGTATAATGATTGTGCTATATCGAGTTGATTTGAACAGTAAATATTTATTTTAATTAAGGAGGCTAATTTATATGATTAAATTTATTAAGAGGCTATCAGTATTTTTGGTTCTGACTTTAATGATAACAATGTTTACAGCTAATTTTTCCTTACCTAAGGCAAATGCAGCTTTCGGTGACAGGATTACCGTTTCTGGTACACAGTTTATGGCTGGTGGACAGCGCATATCGATCAATGGAGCTAATACACCGTGGGACAATTGGGATGACTTTGGCGGTAATTATGATGCCAACTGGTGGACCAGTCACTTTCAACAATTGCATGATAATGGTGTCAATGCAGTTAGGGTATGGATTACCTGTTCCGGTGATACGGGAATAAATATTTCAACAGATGGAACGGTATCAGGCGCTACTTCTCAGCACTGGAGCGATCTTGACAGCTTCTTCTCTATAGCTCAAAGTAAAGGCATATATATTATGGCTACACTTATATCATTTGATGCCTTTAAAAACACCTACACAAACTACCAGAAATGGAGGAATATGATTGCAAATGATACAAAAATTGATTCGTATGTGAATAATTATGTAAAACCATTTGTAGATCGTTATAAAAATAATCCGTATTTGTGGTCAATAGACCTTATGAATGAGCCTGACTGGGTTTATGAAGATGCAGCCTGCGGTAATATTTCATGGGACCGTATGCAGACTTATTTTGCAAAAGCAGCTGTAGCTATACATGCTAACAGTAGTATCTTGGTTAATGTTGGAATTGCTATGTCTAAGTACAATAGCGATACATGTTCAGGTGCTGTTGGTAATAAAGTTAGTAATGCAGCATTGCAGGCCAAGGTAAATGATTCGAGAGCAAAGGTTGATTTCTATTCCCCACATTACTATGACTGGATGGGAGCCTACTGGGGAGTGCCATTCTATGAATCAACTTTAGCCTTTGGCTTGGAAACATCTAAACCAGCTATAGTTGGAGAATGCCCCGCAAATGGAACAACGGGGCATACTCTTACACAAGATTATGAATCCGGTTATAATTATGGATGGCAGGGGGCAATGGCGTGGTCTTCAAACGGAGTAGACAGCCAAGGTGGATTTGATCAGCTGACACCCGCAACTAGAGCGTTTAGAGACAATCACTATAGCTTAGTTTTTCCGGGAGGCGGTGGCACATCACCTTACGCTCTTTGTGAGGATTCTCTAAACAGCGATTGGGAAAACTGGTCATGGAACGGCACGATAAACTTCAGCACAACATCTCCTGTATATAGTGGCAGCTATTCTGTTTCGAACAACTTTACCAGTGCATGGGCTGGCTTTGCTTTGCATAAGAAAAGTGGAAGCATACAAACATCAGCCTATAACAAAATAACCTTCTACATGCACGGTGGCACAGTAGCCAACCAGGCATTGAGCTTATACTTACATAACGGGGAGCAAGCCTGTGCAGAAGTCAATATAAATAGCTATATTGAAGGTGGAAGTCTTGCTGCAGGTACATGGAGAAAGGTAACAGTGCCTCTTTCAGCACTTGGTGCAGCGAATATATCGTTAACCAGATTTACAATACAAGACACATTGGGAGCGGCACAACCTATTTTCTATATTGATAAAATTATGCTTGAGCCATAGATTCTCCTGCGCTAAGATAAATACGATTGCAGCTAATATTTGCAAAAAGAACATTGAAGACTGGCAATATTGAAATCATGGAGATTTCCCTCGGATTTGATAAATTGGGTTATCATCAGATAATTTTACTTTAGCAAATCTGGAGGAAATCCATGCTTTACTCACGGATACCATTATCTGGAGGGGACATATTACTCTAATTTGGTTTGATGGGCGGTATTCTGATTTCAACCAGCGTGCCGCATCCAGGCGCACAGTGGAAGGTTAGTCCATACTGCTGTCCATAGCAAAGCTTGAGCCTTCGGTCGATATTACGAATACCGTAACCCTGAACATCGTCTCGCTCTTCAGACATTAATATTGCTGACGCTTTTTCTTCAGTCATACCAACTCCATTATCCTGTACGGTTAAAACAATAGTTTCCCCTTCAAACTTACTGGCTACTGTAATCATCCCATTCAGATTGTTTCTGTTTTCCAGAATCCCATGAAAAATTGAATTTTCCACAATTGGCTGCAGTATGATTTTTAAAATGCGATATTGGTAGATTTCCTTGTCAATGTCCAGTACTAGATTGATTCGATTATCAAATCTTAAATTCTGAATTTGGACATAATTGCTGATATGGTTGATTTCATCCTGAATTGTTACGATATCCCTGCCTTTATTCAAACTCGATTTATAGAATTTAGCCAGCGATTGTGTGATTAGTACGATTTCTGGAATATCATTTTCAATAGCTTTCCAGTTGATTAAGTCAAGAGTGTTATATAAAAAGTGAGGATTAATTTGCGCTTGCAGGGCTTTGAGCTCTGCACTCTTTATTTCCTGACCACTCTGGTACTGTTCCTCTACCAAAAGGCGAATTCTCTTCACCATATAGTTGAAACTTTCCATTAATCTCCCTATTTCATCCTTGCTATGAGAATCGACGCTGACATTCAACTCTCCCTCTTGTACTTCCTTCATTTTTTTCATCAGCAGAATTATTCTATTTACCGTCAAGGTTGAGATAAAGTATGCGAGACCATAAGCGATGATTCCGATAACCAGCATCAAAACAAACATTAGATTTTTAATTTTATTGCTTTGAGATAGTATTTCACTGTAGGGAATTGCAGTAACCATAATCCAATCAGTATTTGAAACAGCTCTGGTAGTGACGGCAAAACGGTTTTTATTAATGGTTAATGTTTCCCAGGACATGCTTTTGCCTTCCACTTTTTTTCGTATATTGTAATTAAGATCCAGCTGCTTCAGATTTTCGGAGTTTGAGCAGCTAATAATTATACCTTCGGAATTTTGAAGGTATACCACCCCGTCTTGAGTGATGTTTGCCTTGGCAATTATATTATGGATATTGCTCTCTAGTATGCTTAATTTTATGATGCCGATAAATTCAGTTATTTGATTGCCGTTTCTTATTTTTCTTAATAATGAGATGACAGGTTTAGGATCTATGCTAGCAACGTCATTTTTAATAGTCTCAGGAGGGAGCCAAAAAACCTTGTCTTTGGATAACATGAGTTTCTTGTAAGTGCTTGTAGCTGAGAATATATCAATATTGCTAAAATTAATATCCTGATTTGAAAAGGTAAGCCAACCGGGTACATAAAGGCTGGCTCTGTATATGTCCTCAGTATTATTAAAGCCGTTTAAAAATTTATCTAATTTTAGCATATCAATATTTTGTTGAATTATGTCATTTCCGTAAATATCTTTCTTATTTGAGAGAATGGTTTGCACATCTGAATTGAAATAAATAACATCAGATGTCTTTATCAGTGTATTGAGTTTGTAGCTCAGAAAAGTATACGCTTGATCAAAGGATTGATTTGCTGAATAATGTATCTGGTTTTCATATACTCTGGATACATTTACATAAGATACAAAAGTAAGAAGCCCCAGCGGCAGAAAAATTAGGGTAAAATAAGATAACAGGAGTTTTTTCCTGATGGTTATGTCTTTAAAAGATTGAACCAGTTTTATTAAAAAGTTGATTTTCATGATATATATTTCTCCCGGAAAGCTGATGGTGTCAGGCCCGTATGCTTTTTAAATACCTTTGCATAATAGTTGGCATCACTGTACCCAATTTTCCTAGCCACTTCAAAGAGCTTGATACGGGGATCCATAAGCAGTTCCTTTGATTTCTCAATTCTGACATCAATTATATACTCACCGATGGTCTTGCCTGTTTCTTTCTTAAATAATGCGGAAAGGTACGTAGGAGTCAGATAAACATGCTCAGCCAGGATTTTAACAGAAAGATTGGCAGTAAAGTAATTTTTTCGGATATAATTCATGACATTAAAAATGGATCTGCTATTAGATTCTAAATCCTTGATGCCTTCAAACACAAAAATGATTTTGCTAATAAGGTACGCTTTTATCTCCTGCAGGGTCTGAAAATTTGATATCAAATCCCAAAGGTATCTTTCCTCGGGATCTACTGTTTTGCTGAGTTGCAGACCTCTTTTTTCTGCTTCTTTGAACAGTGTAAAAGACATCCTAAAGAATATGCTTTTGATCTCATCAATAAGTGTACCCTCATTTACTCTAATATCTCTGCAAAGTTTTTCAATGAATGCAATTGCTTTATCCTTTTTTTGTTCTTGAATCAGCTCTAAAAAGGAGGTTGTAATATCTTGATCAAAACTGATGAATTCCATAGGTTCGTTTTCATAGAAAACAATATTGTTGTATCCCCTAAAGAATAGTTTTTGTAAAGCAAGGACAGCTGTTTCATAGGATTCGCGAATTCTAACCATACCTACAACAGGCGAACCCACAGCGCAAAACAAGCTTATGCAGGTGAGGCTATGCTCCCTGATCCGAGTTCTTAATGTTTCAAACATTATAGAGAGCTTTTTATTGCTTCTAAAAGTATCACAGTCTGAAATGACTATGATGTAGTTGTATTCTTTTTCGGCACAAATGTGTACTGTATCACAGAGGCACACTTCTAACATATTAAGGATTTCATTACTGCTTGATTCCTTCTCTTCGTTTGTAAATTCAACGCTGAAGGCAGGTTTTATGATCAAAACTGTAAAGGGATCATCAATTTTGAAGGGAACGACTACAAGCTGTAAATCCTTTGTTAGATCCTCAGGAATAGTTTTTCTACCTATTAGTTTAAAAATAATATTTTGTCTGATAAATGGCAGGCTTTCTGAAAATGCCGAATTCATATTCTTTTCAGCTAACTTTTTCTTTTCTTCTTCAAGGCACAGAGTTACTGCTTTTTTTACTACTTCCTTCAACTCATCAAGATTAATCGGTTTCTCCACATAACTTACCGCATTGAGGTGTATGGCAGCTTTCAAGTATTCCTTATCGGAGTATCCACTTAAAAATATAATCCTACTCTCAGGGAAAAGAACTCTTATCTGAGTAACGAACTCTATTCCGTTCATACCCGGCATTCTGATATCTGAGATAACAATATCAGGATGAAAGCTATTGGCTATTTCGAGGCCTTCTATACCATCTCTTGCCTCTTTGACAAGATGAACTCCTAGTTCATTCCAGTTGATATATTTCATAAGACCTTTTCTTGTTACGGATTCATCATCTACAATTAGAAGTTTAATCAAATGGTATCACCCCCAAAATTTTATGGTACACCAATAATACAACACAATACATATAGATTACAAGTACCTTATATTTTTACCTATAATCGTATTATGGCCATATTTAAATCTTTGTGCTTACGTTTTATAATTAAAAGGAGAAATATTTATTTTAACAGGCCATACATCATATCAATAAAATCTGAAAATTGCAGATTAATGAAAGGATGGATGAAAAGGTTATGAAATCTGTTTATTCAAAAGAAGAGCTATATTCAACCGGAAATTTTAGATCATTTGATAATAATGCCAAAGAGGCATCATTTCTATTGGGAGGAATCGGAACAGGAAATGTTTCAATAGGTTCCAGGGGGGAATTCCGCGACTGGGAGATATTCAACAAGCCAGCCAAAGGGAACATTCTTCCATATTCTTTTTTTTCCATATGGGCTAAGGAAGAAGGTCGAGATCCGATAGCAAAAATACTTGAGGGAAGGCTTACACCTCCGTTTTCAAAATCTCATGGTTTTGAGGCATACGAAATGGCTGGGCTACCCAGATTCCAAAAATCTGAAATGATTGGGGAGTATCCCTTTGTAAAGGTAAAGCTTAAAGATAGTCAAATGCCTGTCGAGGTTACTCTTGAAGCTTTTACACCCTTTATTCCGTTGGATGCAGATGATTCCGGTATACCCTGTGCTGTTCTCAAGTATAAAGTGAAAAATCTTACTGCAAATAAACTGGATGTTACGATTGCAGGCTCACTTCCAAACATGTGTGGATTTAAAGGCTTCAACCTATTCCACAATTTAGAAGAGAATCTTTTCCTCGGGAACAAAAATGAATTTGTAAAAAAAGATGGTCTTGCAGGTTTGTTCATGCATTCGGAAAGTCTTGATAAAAGCCATCTAAATTATGGTAACCTGTGTATTTCAACCAAATCCGACAATATTACTGTCAAGCCTACTTGGTACGTAGGTGGATGGTGGGATAACATGCAAGATATGTGGGAAGATTTCTGTGATGACGGGAAACTGGAGTATAAGAGTAATACAGGGTTTGAAGAATCAAAAAGTCTTGTAAGAATTGGGTCATTGGGCACCTTTGAAACGCTTCAAGCTAATGAGGAAAAAGAATTCACATTCATTCTCTCCTGGTATTTTCCAAACAGGATTGACGGATGGTCTCAGGAATGTTCTGGTTCTGCTTGCGAATGCAAAAAGACACAGAATTATTATGCAACAAAGTTCACCGATGCATGGGATGCAGCCTGCTATGTTTCCAGTGAGTTCGATAGATTGTATAAAGGCACGTTGGATTTTCACAATGCTCTCTTTGGAAGCTCACTGCCTGATTATGTCATTGATGCTGCTGCAAGTAATATAACTGTACTACGAAGCACTACCTGCTTCAGACTTAAAAACGGTAAGTTTTTCGGCTGGGAAGGTTGCTTTGAAAAAGCTGGATGCTGCGAAGGTAATTGTACGCATGTTTGGAACTATGAGCATACGTTGGCATTTCTTTTTCCTGTACTGGAAAGAGACATGAGAATCACAGAATTCAACGTGGAAACAGAAGAAAGCGGCAAGATGGAATTTAGAACAAAAAAGCTTTTTGGGGAATCTAACAACTATCATCCGGCAGCAGATGGACAACTTGGGTGTCTCATAAGGCTTTATAGGGAGTGGAAATTAAGTGGTGATACCGAATTTCTTAAGTCTGTATGGGATAATGCAAAGAGGGCTTTGGATTTTGCTTTTACTTATTGGGATTCGGACGGAGATTTTGTTTTAGATAGCCAACAGCACAACACATATGATATAGAATTTTATGGTCCTAATAGCCTCTCCAATTCAATGTTTTACGGTGCTTTAAAGGCGGCGGCTGAAATGGCAGAAGCCCTAGGGGATACAGAGTATGTGAAAAAATATAATGAAGCTTTAAAGCTTGGTTCTGAAAAAATGGATAAGATGCTTTGGGGTGGCGATTATTATATCCAGATAATTGATGATATTAACAAATACAAATATCAATATGGCAAGGGATGTCTGGCAGACCAGCTCCTGGGACAACTTCAGGCACATGTGGCCGGTTTGGGTTATATACTCCCTAAGGAACATGTGAAAAAAGCAATAAAATCTGTATTTGACTTTAATTTTCTAACTGATTTTTATGAACACACATGTGCTCAACGAACATATGCCATAAATGATGAAAAGGGACTCATACTGTGTTCGTGGCCGCACGGCGGACGGCCTAAGTTTCCATTTGTTTATTCTGATGAAGTTTGGACTGGTATCGAATACCAGGTAGCTGCTCATCTTATATATGAAGGATTCGTTGATGAGGGGCTAACGGTTATAAAGGCTGTGAGGGACAGACATGATGGTATCAGGAGAAATCCGTGGAATGAAGTGGAATGCGGTAATCATTATGCAAGATCAATGTCCAGTTGGGCTGCAATTATAGCACTGAGTGGATATAAATATGATCTTGTGAAGGGGGAGCTTGAGTTCAAGCCTGCAATCAACCAGGATGACTTCTCTTGTTTCTTTAGCTGTGGAAAAGCTTGGGGTATTTATTCGCAGAAGCTCTGTACATCAACAGGGGAGCATGATGCATATGTTAAAGTGCTGTATGGAAGTCTTGAGGGAATAACAGTTAAAGCTTGTGGCAGAGAAATAGCTATAATTAAGGGAATATAATTTATCGATTCAAATAAAGAATAAGGAGATAAAAATATGGATATCACATTAAAAGAAAAATTCTTTGGTTGCATATGCGGTTCACACATCGGTTCAGCAATGGGAGCAGTAGTGGAAGGTTATTCGTATGCATACACTGAGGGGAAATATGGAACACTGGATGAACTATTGCCATATGAGGCGTATAACAATGGCTGGATACGTGAACCTGGTACTACAGAAGACGGTATTGACCGTCAGAAATTGATGATTACCGCCATTATAGAAAAGGGTGACCGTGTTAATGCTGAGGATGTCCGAAAGATATGGAAACGTGATATAAGGCCTGATGCTGCGGGAAATGTTTCCGAACCTTTTGAAGGAGAACTCTTGAACCTGTCAAAATCATCAATACCTGCCCGTGATATTGGGAAGTATTGCAATTTTTCGAATCTTATCACTTTTGCACGTGCCTGCCATCCTATAGGATTGATAAATGCTGGGGACATTCAAGGTGCTATTGATGATGTACTAGAGGTTGGTCAACTGTACCATACTTCCAATAGCGCAGCCTTAAAATGGGCATGTGTAAATGCAGTGGGTATTGCTGCAGCTACTCTTCCGGGAGCTACTGTTGATAGTGTAATTGGTGCTATTTTTGACAATCTGAGTGAACATACATACGTAGAGGGGCGTGATGATGGCTGGCAACCTAATTATGCAGGTCTTGATATTGTTGATGAACTTGATGCAGCACTTAAACTTACTGCAAATTGTAAGGATTTTCGTGAGATGCGTACCATCTTTGACACTGTCTACAACGGTGTTGGTATGCCTTACGCGATGGCCTATGCCAACGAGATTGTGACTAAGGGGATTTGCATTTTCAAAATGGCTAATGGTGACCTCAAAAAGGCCATAATTGCCTCATCAAATATGGGGCGCGATACCGACTGTCTGGCCGCAATAGCTGCCGGACTTACAGGAGCCCTTAGCGGAACATCCTCTCTGCCACCTGAGTGGATTACTCAGACAGACTACGCCACATCTGTGCATAGATATACAAACAACAAACGGACATTACGTGAAAACTCCGACGGGTTATACAATGCCTATAAAAAGAGACTGAAAAAAATGAGTACCTTTGCAGAGAATATGGATATTGAATAGTCTTATCCATCTGTCATGTGGAAGAAATCATCAAACGATATGTCTTTTAAAAGACATATCGTTTGATGACATAAAATAAACGGGAGCTGAAAGCATTGGAGAATTTTACAGGAAAAACGGGCAGTAAACTGCATATCCTTCGGTTGGATGCAGGCGATTATTTACTGGAAAGCATTCAATCCGTGATCGAACGGGAAAACATACGTAATGCATTTATTGTATCAGGTATAGGTACGTTGGATTATTGTGTGCTGCACATGGTCATGACCACATCTTATCCTGCAGTGGAGCACTTTGAAAAATGGGAAAACAAGCCATTGGAACTGTCTTCGATAGACGGAATCATTGCCGATGGTGTTCCACATCTGCACATGGTGGTATCTGACGATGAAAAGGCATATTCCGGTCATCTGGAACCGGGTTGCAGATGCCTTTACCTTTCGGAAATTGTAATTCAGGAGATTGATGAGTTGTGCTTGATACGCAAAAGGAATGACAGGGGTATCAATATACTTCATTCGATATAGTTGATTTTTGTAACAAAATTTATTATAAGAGGGGAAATAGAAATGAATAAAACAAAAATTATAATTGATACAGATATAGGAGATGATATTGACGACGCATTGGCGATTGCTTTTGCTCTGGAATCACCAGAGCTTGAGATTGTAGGTATAACCACTGTATTTAGAAATGTCATTGCAAGGGCAAAACTAACTGCTAGGATGCTTAAAATGATTGGACGGGAAGATATTCCTGTACATGCCGGCATTGGAAGTCCAATCATCAATAAGGTTGATTTAAACGAAATACCGTGTCAGTATTCTGAAGAAGAGGATGGAAAAGAGGATGGATTCGGTATTAATGCTATAGATTTCATCATAGACACCGTTATGAAATCAGATTCAGATATAACATTGGTACCAATAGGTCCTTTGACAAATATCGCTATAGCAATTCTTAAAGAGCCAACACTTAAAAACAGAGTAAAAGAGATTGTTATGATGGGAGGATGCTTTTACAGCCACTGTAATGAGTGGAACATAAGGTGTGACCCGGAAGCTGCAAGAGTTGTATTTGAATCAGGCATACCAATTAAGGCTGTTGGATTGGATGTTACATTTAAATGCAATCTGACTGAGCAAGATGTAAAAAGGATAGAGACACACGGCAAGCAGTCAGGAAAGTATCTTAAGGAGCTTATTAGGCGTTGGAGAAATGGAACGGATAAGTGTCCAATGATGCACGATCCTCTGGCTATTTGTGCTATATTTGACGATAAGATACTGGAAATGCAGCAAGAAGAAATAGTGGTGGAAACCCAAGGTGAATTTATGCGAGGAGCGACCTACAATAAAAGCGGTCTTTGTTGGAGAGAAAATGCCGACCAATCTGTCATCAAGGTGGCTAAGAACGTGGATCCGGAAGGTTTTATAAAGTTATTTATGGATAGAGTATGTAATTAGATACCATTTATCAATAGAAATCAAGGAACATATCATTAATATTTGTTCCTTGATTGATGCGAAAGGATTGATACTTTACATGAAAATACTTGAACTGAATAAAGACTGGAAAATCAGGTGGGAAGATCTTGACTGCTCCGAAAAATCGGCGCCGCTGATACAACAGAAGGATGATTGGGAAATGCTTGCCGACCTGCCCTGTGATATTCATATGCCATTAATTCGATACGGACACATCAAAGAGCCCCTAGAAGCGGATAACTACATGCACTGCCAATGGACGAGACAAAAGTCTTGGTGGTTTATGAAAACATTCAATGTAGATGAAGATTTACTGGAGGGTGAACTTATAGAACTAACGCTAGAGTCCATTGACACCGGAGCTGACATTTTCCTGAATGGGTATCATCTTGGAAGTCATGCAAATGCCCATTATCCCTTTGAAGCAAAGGTGAGGCAGGTGTTGCGCAAGGGCGAAAACATTTTGTTGGTGAGGGTTACTACTGGCGTTGAAGAAATAAATGAATTCAATCTTGCTGAGATAAAAAACTGCGTTCCAGTAATGGGGGATGGCATTACAAAAGGCGATGAAAGACGGGTTTATGCAAGAAAGCCCCAGTTCGTCTTTGGATGGGATTGGGCCCCGAGACTGGTAACCTGTGGTATAACAGGAAGTGTATACGTAAGCAGCTACAAAACAGCAGTGATCAGAACAGTGCATGCTCGTACACTTGAAGTAACAGATAGTGCCAAAGTGAAAGTGGATGTTGAGGTGGAGAATGTTCATCCATACAGTACCTCTGAGGCGGTTATAAGGATTCAAATATTATTTGGAGACCAGTTGATTGCTCAGGCCAGGAAAAATATTATTCTAACATCAGGACTCAATTACCCAGAATTTGCATTTGATATTGCAAATCCTGAGCTATGGTGGCCCAATGGGATGGGAGAACAGAACCTGTATACAGTTAAGGTGGAAATGGACGCTGAAGGAGAGCATAGCTTCTACCCGGAATTCAGAATAGGTATCAGGACATTGCGTATAAATCAGGACAGTATAAATGAGGATCATCACCTATTTGCTATAGAGATTAACGGTATCAGAACCTTTAGCAAAGGAGGGAACTGGGTTCCTGCGGATTCCATTTATTCAAGGGTCAGTGATAGCAAATATGATACCCTTGTCCGAGAAGCAGCCAATGCCAATATGAATATGCTGAGAGTCTGGGGCGGAGGTATTTACGAGAAAGATGTATTCTATAGAAAGTGCGATGAATATGGCATAATGGTGTGGCAGGATTTCATG
>Ga0209430_1001114_pt1 | contig 21303 bp, 10 predicted proteins | sample BarGraIncub1133A_FD_184504 | JGI IMG/M metagenome (GOLD analysis project Ga0209430, IMG submission 184504) | Arctic peat soil microbial communities from Barrow, Alaska - Barrow Graham LP Incubations 11-33A (SPAdes) (version 2) | ecosystem: Environmental > Terrestrial > Soil > Wetlands > Peat... | reverse complement strand
ATCTGAGTTCCACCAGTACTGCTGTTTGTTGTATTGCTGTACCACTGATAAGTTGCCGTTCCAGATCCTCCGGTATAGGCAACGGATAGGGGAGCGATTACTCCACCTAAGCATATTTTTTGGGTAACTAAAGGCTCAGTACTAATTGTAGCGAAAGGATTAACTGTTACTGTTGCAATTTTAGAAATCAAACTGTTGCATCCGCCACTTGGAAATGTCAAAACACAATAATAGTAAGTTGTTCCGACTGTAGTGGATGTTGGATTGTACTCTAATGAATTTTCTCCTAAAATTGGAGTGCCGGAAAGAGAGTCCTTTGTAGAATTAGTATACCATTGATATTGTGGAGCCACAGTTGAATTTGCATAGGAAACAGACAATTTAGTTGGAATATTTCCTATGCATACAATACTTGATTGGGGTTGATTTATAATAATTGGAGATGGATTTACAAGTATTGTAAAATTTTTGGATGAACCTGAGCAGTTATTCGCAGTAGGAGTAACTGTAATTATAGCTGTAATTGGACTTGAGCCTGTATTTATAGCCTTAAATGCGGGAATACTTACTGTTCCAGAAGAGGCCAATCCAATACTTGTTTTATCATTTGTCCAAGTATATGTGCTACCTGACACGTTTCCTGTAAAATTTACAATCGTTGTATTAAATCCGTTGCAAACGGTTTGGTTTGGAATATTATCTATGTTTGGTGTTGGTGATACATTTACTACTACAGTAAATGTGTTACCTACACAGGACCCACCTGCTCCAGAGCTTGGAGTAATTGTATAGGTGAGAGTCGCAGCTGAATTTGTAGTATTTACAAGTGTCTGGCTAATATTAGTTTGGGCTATCGCCTGTGCACTGCCACCTGTTATTGCTCCATCTGGTGAACTTACAGGATTAGACCATGCATAAGTAGTACCAGTAGGTACAATTTCAGTTCCTCCATTTATTGGAGTAACCGAAAAAGTACTCCCACTGCAAATAGTTGATGTCTTGTTTGAAATAACTGGAGTCGGATTTACATTTATAACAAAATTCTTTGTAACCCCTGTACAGCCGTTATTTGCAGGAGTAATATGATAAGTTACTATACCTGTAGTTGTATTTGAACTATTTGTTAATGTAGCTGATGGAATTATATCTCCACTTCCTTGCGGCGGGAGGGTGGTAATAGTAGAAGATTTGGTTACTGTCCAGGAAAAAGTGGTTCCAATCATACTTGATGTTAATGTTAAATCAGCAAATGAACTGCTGGAACATATTGTTTGACTAAGATTTACATTGGTTATAACCGGTAATTCTTTTAGAGTATATGTGAGTGTAGCTTCATTAGTACCACTGCAACTTCCGTTTACTTTTACTTTAAAAACATAGGTTTTAAATGCATTTAGTAATATTTTGGGGTATGGGCTTGTAGAGGTCGTTCCACCGGTGAAACTAAAATCTGATGTAGTAACTCCAGTTCCACTTACCGTCCATTCGTAGCTCGATGGTGCATAGGGAGAGCTACTGTAAACCGGTTTATACTCCGAGCTGAAGTCAAGTGTGTAATTCGCTGGAGCATCTGCACAGGTTGATACGGTTGAAGAATTAAAAGTAACTGTTGGATCTCCGGAAACTAAAATGTTTGTTGTTGGTGAAGTCGCTGTTTTACAAGAATTAGTAACTTCAAGATGAATACTATATGATTGTGCTTGTGTAAATTTTAGTTGAATATCTGTTGTTGTAGCTGAGGTGTTATTTAAATACTGAAATCCAGTAGAAGGTGAAATTACCCATTTATAGGTAGGGTTTTGACATGCTAATAGTGTTACATTAGATGTGTTTGTAAAGGAAATTGAGGAACCTGAACAAATGGAAGTTGATGAGCTTGTAAATGAAGCAACTGGAATTGCTTCAATTGATATTGTATCAATTTTTTCTGTTGTTGAAACACAACCAGATCCTGCATTTTGAGCTCTTAATCTTATTTGCCAACATCCATGTTCTAATTCAGTTAATGGAATCAATAGGTTGTTGTTTGAAATCCAGCTAGAACTAGTTGGAACTGTTGTAAAATCAGTTGAAGATGGTTTCTTATATGCCCAAGTATATCTAGGTGTATTTGAACATTGACTAGTCCCATATTGACCTAACACTGTTGTATTTGTTGCACTTATTGGGAGTGTTATACATTGTTTCTTAATAATACTGAAGTCAGCAACAGGTGCTTTACTAGTATTAACCCTTTTGTCAGCTCCGTTACCATTTTCATAATAATTTGTGCAATAATTAAGGTTATTACCTGAATTATAAACTCCTTTGTTGAATAATTTCAATTGAACGATATAATATCCTTGGTTTGGAGATCCGGGTGTTCCAGTTCCACATGATACTGAATTGAATGTATGAGTTATTTGTCCTTTCTGCATCAATTCTGCATGTGTATAATATTCTTTGGGACTACCATCTCCAAAATTAATTTCATATTTTGAACCCAAATAATTTCGACCAATACCAGTTGCAACTGTATTGTCAACTGACCATGACACATCACTACCCATACAAACTGTCTCTGCACTTAGATTATTTAAGCCTGTTGAATTTCCGTGGAAAATAAAAATATTTGAATAAACAGAACTGATGCTTGACTTAGAACTCTCAATTTCGAATATATAGCTTCCGATTTGGAGATTATCGGGAACAATAAAACTGCCATCTGACTTTACTGTTAGTATCTCAGTTTGATTATTTGATACATTGAATAACGTGATTTTGTAATTATTTAAGACTGAATAATTGCAAATATAGTTAGTTCGATCATCTTCATTAATTGTGGCTGTTTGTTCACCAACGCCGACATTTAATTGCCCAAAGATGTTGTTTGAAGGTGAACAAACACCTAAACATGTAAATTGGGAATTTGACTCATTATAAAGATTCGATTTAAAATTTGGTATACTTATACTTATACCAGCAACAATATTAAAATTATCTGATTCAATAGTGTCTGTTGGATTTGTAGATCTAACCCTTAATTTATAACTTCCTGCAACTGAGCTAGTAGGGAGAGTCCCATTTACAACCGGAATGTAAAATTCTGTCAGGTCATTCAGTTGCTTCGGACTTGTCCATGTACCTCCAACATCAGATAATTCAAGAATAAAATGATTATCTAAATTAAAAATGCCAGTTGGATTTATTATGACTGAAACCCCTGATCCCGAGGTATATGAAACAGTATTATTAAAGCGGATAAGGTTTATGTCAACAGCAAATGTTTTAAAACTTATTAGTGAGATTAAGCCTAAAATAAATAGAATAGTATGTCTAAAATTAATGTTCATAATTCAATTTATTTAGTTTTTGCAATTTCGTATAATTGGAAATTTTGGACAAACATAAACATACCCATATTATTAAAGTCTTTATCTCTGTAAAACAAAGAGCCACATCCAAGCTGTAAAGCCTTATTATTTAATATATTGGCACGGTGTCCTGGAGAATTCATCCATTGATTAACCAATGCAAAGGCTAAAGATAAATAGCTGTGATTCCCTATTGTGTCACCATTAATTTTATAGCTAAACAGCCCTTTATCCCTATCAACAAGATAAACTTTTGAATCTGCAGTATATTTGATCCCAAAACTAGTTGCAATATTCTCGGCAAAAAAGGGATTTAAAATCCCACAAACTTTTCCTCTGTCAGATGGATTTTTCTTGGTTACTTCTAATTTGTTAATATGACTAAAAAAACTATGTTTAACCATATCATTTGCATGCATAGTTGCAGAACATTCAAGATTTTTTAAAAAAGTAAGTTCTGATAATTGGTTTTGCATTCTTACTTCATTGGTTCTAAAAAAAACAGCTGCATTAAGTAGTACATAATCTATATGATCGAAATCAATTTCGACTTGCAAGTTTTTATTATTTTTATAATTAGTAACGTTATACATCTCATAAACAGAATAGTCTGATTGTGGAAACAAAGAGTTACTGGAAATCAGTAATAGGAATATCGGTATAATTCGTAACATATTAAGTATCTATTTCTATATTATCTTCTTAATTTCAATTCAACTCTTCTATTTTTAGCTCGGCCTTCTTCTGTTTCATTTGTTGACACTGGTTTCGTTTTTCCATATCCTTTTATTATAAGATTCTCCAATACACAACCCTCATTTATTAAAAAATTTCTCACAGCCAAAGCTCTTTGTTCGGATAAAGTTTGATTCATTTCATCATTACCAATATTATCAGTATGACCGCTTATTTCTACTTTAAGATGGTTCGCTTTTATAATTGACGCTACACGTTTTAATTCTGGAAAAGAGTAGGGGAGTAATACGCTTTCCGAAAAATTGAAAAATAGATTGTTTACCGGAACTGAAGACCCATCATCAGCCATTTGCTTGAAAGTGACCATATTTATATTTTCTTCAACCTCAGTCGTTTTTTTATTCTTGCGTAAATCTATGTGATTTGATATTGGGAAATATTGATCCTCATCAACAAAATAACCATAAATTTTCCCAACTGGAAGTACTATAAAAAAACTCCCATCTGTTGGATCGCTTTTCGATTGTCCCACAATCTTGCCAGTTTCTAAATCCTCCCAACGAATTTCGGCTACTATCGGCTGATTGTCTTTATCAACTAACTTACCGCTTACTGTTGCTACCAAATCGGGTTGTAAATAGCTCGGAATATTTACCGTATAAATATCTTCACTATTGCTCACATTGTTTGTTTTTGAAAAATACGCAACCTGGCCATTTGTAGATATTTTATAACTCCAGTCTGATTCTTGTGTGTTAAACTCCTTTCCCATATTTATTGGCTCACTCCAGCAATTCCAACAGCTATCTGCAAGTCGTGTTGATTTATATACATCTAATTTCCCCAATCCACCATGACCATCAGAACTAAAATAGAGTGTTTTCATATCTGGATGCAGGAATGGTGATCTTTCACAATAAGGCGTATTTATCACTTTTCCTAAATTAATTGGTAAATCCCATTCATTATTTTCATTTAATGTTGATACATAAATATCAGAAGAATATTGATTGTCACCATGAAAATTTGATACCTCTGTAAACAGATTATATCCACCGCTTTTTGTTGATGCGAATACCAATGCTTTTCCATCACTCGATATCATTGCATCTGCCTGCCATTTTCCTCCATTTATTTGTTCTGGAAACCGGATTGATTCAGACCAGCCTTGCTTGGTTTTTTCCGAATATAATATTTCGCCAGACTTAAAAAGTAACATGCTCGTTCCATCGGTCGATATACTTAATGGTGCATCATTTGAAAATTTTGATGAAAGATCCGAAATGATTTTAGCCTTAGTCCAGATTCCTTTAATTTTTTTTGATACAAAAATATCCTCACCTCCAATATTGTCTTTTCTTTCCCTACCACAGAAATAAAGTAATTTATCATCTGCCGAAATTACAGGTACATATTCACCCCCCTTAATTGTATTCACTCCTGGTCCAATCAGACTCGTTTTGATTGTACTATCTATATCTCTTTCTAATAAATCGATAAGATCATTTATTTTTTTATATTGAGGTCCGAAATATTGAGCATAACTTTTTACTTTTTTGGCTGCTATATCCCAGCTTTTTCCTGCTATATAAGGAGAAATTAATCTTTGTAATGCAACAAATGCTTTTTCTTTGGGTGCTGCTTGTTGTATGTATGAATCGTAATCGGAGAAACGTGCAGAGTCATAAGGTAATTCTAATAGTAATCTATCTCCTAGTTCTGCTATTGTATAATCTTTTTGCTTGACATCACTCAAATATTCATCGTCAAAGTTCTTATAAAACAAATCTAATGTTTGTTTCTCGCCATCATTGGTGAACATATCGTGATACAACAAAAGCGCTTGGTTCTTGTCACTATTTTGAAAATTGTCAAAACAGTATTTTGCAGCATCTAAATCTTTTGTTCTTTGAATAATTATTAAAGCACTATCCATGGCTGTTGTTTTCATTGAACTTTCAGGAAATTCCTCAATAAACCTGACATATTGATGAGAATCAATTGCTCCAGCAATATATTCTGAAAATTGTTTTTTTTCAAATAGTTCAAATGCAGTTTGATATTGCTTACTTTCGGGATATGTATCTATAAATCTTTTATACCCTGCTGCAGTATTTATTTTTAAGGCTTCATCAAAAGACAATGCGTAAATTCTTTCTAAGGCCGTGTGAATTTCTTTTGCATTCTTATATTTACTTATGAAATCTTTATATGCTTGAATATTATCCAACTGAGCTACCTTTGTAAAAACAAGAGCATTTCTTTCTTCAACTGCAGCATTTTTCTGCTCAGCATCTGGATAATTATCAATAAATGATTGATATGACTCCGTAGTATTGGTTTGATATGCCTGCAAAAAAGCTAATTTGTTTTTTCGCTCAATAGCATTATTCCTTTGGTAGGAGGGTGCAGTTTTATAAAGATCAAGATAGTTCTGATAGCTCTCTATTCTATTTTGTTTTATTACATCGTCTAATGCATACCTACAAACAGAATCAGTATAATCCTGATATATTGATTGATTTAAAGGTATCTTATTCAACTTCTCCAATGTTTTTATATTAGTTGTATTGTCAAAATACTGCTTTGACTTCATTAGGTATTCATAAGATCTTGTCGGGTTATATTCTGTATATTGTCTATTTATGAGCAATAAAGCCATATCAAAGTTCAACTCAATATCATCTGGTTTTTTTGAAATTTCCATACTGATTTTTTTTGCAGCCATATCAACATTATTATCTTTGTATAAATGAGAATATTTATTCTGACCTAGTAAGCTATTAGATATAAGGATAATCAGAACTGAAGTCAGAATAAATTTTCTTGTATACATTTTATTGAGCTAATATAAAAAGAATTAAAATAGCATTGGAATTATCAATACTATTTTATATGGCATTAAAATTAATAAATCCAGTAGTGTCAACGACAACAGCAGTTGAATCTACAGCTGGAGCAGTATCAGTAACTTTTGGTTCCTCTCCAGCTAGAATAATATCCAAATTTGAATCAGGTTCTGATTACAGAGCTAGATACTAATTAATATTCTTTAAAATATTTATAAAGTTGCCGTTAAAATTACTGGTATTTTTTTTAATAAACAAAATAATATATTAAAATTATCTATTTTATTTAATAATTCTAAGAAAATGAATTATAAACATATGAATTTCAGGTAAATAATCAAATTATTTTAAGCCGGAAAATGTTGTTCAAATGCTTTACAACAAATGCAGAATTAGAAGAGTCTTGACAGGACAATGACGATCTTATATATAATATATTGACAATGAATGCCTTTAAAAGGGCATAAAAACAAAGAAACTTTCGTTTTTGTCTTTTTGTATCGTTTTATACAATAGGGGATAGTACTTAACTTAGGAAAAGATTATTGTTATCAAAATTCTAATCCACCTGATAGTTTTGATTTGACTATAGATGTGAGCTTTTCACCCGAGATGCCATCCTGCATGGCTTGTTTCACATCAATAGGGAAGTGTGAACACTTAGTATCCATTCGCCTTTAAAGTGGCAAAAATAGAAGCCATAGAGTACGTCATGGCCGGATAGTCGGTACGTGGAACATCGAAGGATATAAATACAATATCTTTCATGATATATAGTTTTAATATTTCACCCTAAATACCTTTTTCTCAATTCTTTTATCCAGTCAGCATCACTTATTTCAGTCAATGCATTTATAAATTCTTCCAAATGCCTTGGATAGAAGCCAGTTTGTACCTCGTTATCAAATGCCAATAGTGTTTTGTAGTTATCTACACCTTGCTGACATTGAGTGTTTTGAGATGGGAATAAAAATACAAAGAAACATTCGTCATAGTCTTTCTCAGTAGCTATTGCCAACAAGTGATCACGCCAGATTTGCGACAAAGGAGGTTGCTTTAATAATTCCAGGCTATCCAGTTTAAATTTGTTCGATGCATTTGTGAGATCGACATATCTCTGTCTAAAGTTCTTCTCCGCTTTATCTTTAGTTTCTTCTTTCAGACTTTCAGCATATTTCACCTCAATGCCAATAAATCCTTTTTTATCTTTGTTAGTGTATTCTATAAATACATCAAATGCAGATTGATCTCCGGTATAACCAGAATTACCACGACCGGGAGAGTATTCAAATTTTATAGCTGTAACCTTTTCAACTATTTCCGGGAATAGTCTTCTGAAAAATCGTGTTGCTAAATCAAAATCATTATCAAATAGAAATTCTCCAAACAAATTAAAACAAAGAGGTTGAGACGAAAGTAAATTATACCAAATACGTGGTTCAGCTATTAACGCTTTTTTCTTTTTACCATTGGCAATTTCTTGGCTTACAAGTTGACGTATATTTTCAGTCAGAAAGTTAGCTTTAGTTTCTTTGGCAAAAGCAAGATCTATGTAGTTTCCATAGTTCTTGTCATTGTCTATTGGAAAACCCTTCTCTTCACGCCATTTGCTTTGTAGTAATCGTGCATAAGCAGAAAATTCACTATCTGGGGCATAGTCAACTTTGTATTTTTCTCTTTCGGATTTTAAAGGGCGTAACATAATATATTGTTTGTATTTAATTATACGTTTATATATTCCATTTCCAAACCTTTAGCGCAATGATAGCTAAGTCTTTACTTCTTTCTTCAATAGCATTTATATTCCAAGGGTCATTCCTTTTCTTGACATCACGCGATAATGCACAAGCATCAGTATATTCTGCTTTTTTTGTAGCAAATGGCTTTTGTCCAAAAGAACTATTAGCAGATGTACTATTTAGACTTAAATTTCCAATTGTATTGGTAATAGTAGGCAAATTAATATTCTCAGCATCTGACCCTAAATAATTTTTCCAATGTGGATCTATCGTTTGAGGTAATATATGCTCAATACTATGAATCGTTGAATAGTCTGGAAGTTCACCAAAAGGTTGCATTATTTTATCGATTTCATGCAAAACTAATCTAGAGAAGTTTAACTCTCTTGAATTGTAAAGTTCTTTTGTTATAAATGCTTCTTCGAAAATTTGATCTGGAACCCATAATTGTTCCAACTGTACTAAATTCTGAAATGCTTTAACTTTATCGGGTTCATTTACAATTTTATCAATTAATGCTGGAAAGAATGTATCGTATTTCGTAACCATTAATTTGGTTATCTTTCTACGAACCAATAAAACATAAGTTTCACGTAAAAGATCAATCGTTTCATTTTCTGTCAATGCACCATTTTCAAATGACTTTAATAGTGCCATTATATATGGATTAATGGATGACATATTTGTATTGAAAATCAATATCAAATAGTCTTTAATTTTTTTTATCGGATATGGATACTGAAGTGGTCTACTTATTTGATTATAAACAACGGTATAATCCAATATCTTCTTTAAGGTTTCTTTTGCAGTGTCATTTGTGAGTTTTTTGTTCTTTATTTTGAAATGGACGTACATACGTCTTTCCTTTCCAACTCTTTTACGTTCTCCAATCGAAAATAAATCTCTTAGATATTCTTCAAAATTATTTTCACCAACTGCTTTTCTTGAACCTAACCAATATTCATTATGCCATTGTTCATGTTCATTGGTATTGTCATTCATAATAGGCCTAAACAGAAAATTACACAATAACTCTGAAGCTGACAATGGCATTCCTGCGTCATTTAGACTCTCAAAAATGGCTTGAGCATCATCTTTTTTGTCATTTAAGGGTATCCACACTATTTTAAGTGATGTAATTGCTGCCTTATATAATTGCCATAATTGAGGAACATCATAAGTCTTTATTCTTCTGTTTACAAAACGGACAAACTCATCAATCTTATTTGAATGAGGATCATATAACATCATATCTTCTGCAAGATGTGGACTGTTTGGGTTTCTATCAAATATTGCTTTATATGTTGGCAATCGGTCACCCTTCGAACTAAATACTTTTAATTTCAAATAATCATCACCACCGCTAACATTGTTTGACAACAGTTGATCTAATTGTGCAATATAAGTTTGAGCATCAGATGACAAATGTGCTTTTTCAGATAATAATTTTTTAATTATTGCTAACAATAAGTATATGGTAGTAATTCTTTGTTGACCATCTATTACCAAAAATCTTTTTAAAGAAGGGTGCTGACTTAATTTTTCCAACACAACAATAGGCCCGAAAAAGTGTTCTTCATCTTCAAAATTATTATTCTCTACAGAATCAATTACTTCAGTTTGAATATCTTCAAACATCTTTTTCCATTGGCGTTGTTCCCAAGCATAACCCCTTTGGAAGAATGGAATTTCATATCTCACTGGTGAAGAAAATAGTTCTTCAAAGTTTCTGTTTATTACGTTATCTGTTGGCATATTTTTTGATTTTGTGTTTTGTATTTTGTATAGATAGTTAATGATACTGAAAGCATATATATAAAAGGCAGTATTGTTAATTACTTAAAGGATTATGTTGGAAAAATCACTTTGCTACCTATTTAATAGAAAAAGAGTAACCACATTAATTATTCAAAAACAATTATTTTACTCATCTTTTCTTTAAACCAATTTGTACTTGAAAGTTCTTGTTCTTTTAAGCCATAAGTGTTTAACATATCTTTTTTATACCGATCTTTCATACTAAATGATTTAAAAAATACTTCTATATCATTAGATTCAAGATATGCAATAATCTCATGTTCTTTCGTTTTTATTTCAAATTTATCAGATTCTACTTTAAACTCTTGATATGATTTTCTTGCAATTTTGTAATTTGAAATGATTAAAGTCTTTATTTCATTTTTTTGATGAACAATATCATTGTAATAATCTTTTTTATTAAAGCCACTTAAATTTAATTCTTCGATGTTGTCTGGATGAAATAAATAATTTTCAAAACAGTAATAATCAAGTATGAAATAATTTTTATACTTTTTTCTAATTTTCACTATCTCATCATCTAAAAGAAAATCACGATCTCTTAGACCATAAACGTCAGGATTTGTTGTAACTTTCATAAAAACACTATTACTATCCCTTTCTGCAAAAAAACTTACCTTTTCAAATCCAATTGTATTCAACAATGATGCATTTTGATTCTCACATACAACAATTTTTTCTTGAGATAATGCTTTTTTTGCAATATCAGTGGTTAGGTCATAAACTAAAACCTCTTGTAGACTAATTTCACATCTAATTTTGTTAATTTCATTTGACTCATATCTTCTTAAAAGAGTGAAATCATAAAAATGAGGTGTATTAAGTGTAGAACAAACCTCACAATTACAAGGTATCATCTCATGAACTTCTAGATTATTGAAATCTTTATGAATTTCATTTATAGTCTTACGAATTAAATAAAGAAATTCTCTTTTGTTATTTCCGTTTAATTCAACCGTAATTTTATTTTCAAAATACTTTTCTTTGATTATTGCAGAAGTTTCATCATACTGTAATACTACACCATATCTCCAATACTTTTCATCATCAATATCAGAATTCATTTTTACAATAAGCCTTGCCAATAATCCCTTTGGCATAAATTTATAGCGAAACTCAAATTTAGTATTATCAACAGAACTCGTCCATTGATGATTGACTTCATCGACCGGAAGTAATCTTGGCACTAAAAACTCTCCATTTTGTAATTCAAAACACAAATCAAATTTTGTATTTTTCATTAACGAAATTAATTCTCTAATTTTATCCTTATGTTCATCATTTGACCATATTCTTAAAATGTCATCATTTGTAAATCTACCTTTTTGTTGAATAACTTTCTTATCGTCAAGTACTTTGTAAACTCCTGATGTAATCCATTCGTGATTTAGTATCACAAGATCACGAAGTTCTACATCATCCTGAAAATGTAAGAGGACACCTAAATCATGGAAGTATTCACTTAAAAACAAAGCACTATCTTCTTTTCGATAATGTTTTTTACAAATTTCAAGATATTCTTTTTTACTAATATAGTTTTTGCCTGATAATTTCAAATCTTCAATATCTCTTCTAATATCAACCCAAACTTTTGGCAATGGTGTACCAATATGGGGTAATTCAGAAGCTATCCTCTTCAATTCATTCTTAAAGCTATTAAATGTTTTTTTGCATTCGCTTTTTAAACTAATTTTATCAAATGATATAATATTGTTAAATGCATGTTTGTATTCTTTTATAGGTAGCTCCTTAGTCGGTTGGTCACATTTATTTAAAACCATCATAACCGGACTTTTGTCACCTAATAATTTTATAATATTCAACCAATAAAAGAAATCATCATGACTATCTTCTTTTCTGGATTCTGTAACTAAAAGATAAATTGATCTTTTGGTAAGAAAAAATTGATGAGTTGAATGATAAATCTCTTGACCTCCAAAATCCCAGATATTTATCTGAAAATCTCGTCCAATTGTTGGATTGATTTTTTGTATTTCTTCTTTTGGAATAATCCAACGATTAATATTAATGCCTTCTGTACTACTTTCATCTTCTAACACATAATTTTCGTCTACTAATGCTCTTGATAAGCATGTTTTTCCAACCCTTCCTTCACCTACAATTATTAATTTTACTTCATAAATAAAGTCTTGTACCTTTAATTCCATAAAGAAATTCCGAATTGAGTCAATGCCTCTTGCGACAATTTCAGGTGGCAACATGTCAAAAGGATTGTTAGCCAAATAAAGTTGCTTTAACCCAGTCATATTTGCTATTTTTTCAGATATTTCCCTTAATTGATTATTATTTAGATTAAGATAGGTCAATTTCTTTAACTGAGAAATATCTTCACTAATTCTTTCAACTTTATTGTTGTCTAAATTAAGTCTGGCTAAATTCTTTATATTTGCAATCTCTCTTGGGATTTCAACTATTTTATTTCTGTATCTTTCTTCTATAAAATCGTCATTACTCAAATCAATTGTAACAATATCTGTTATAGAATATAATTCAATTGGGATTTCTGACAAACCACAATTTTTCAAATCAACAACCTGCCAACCATGTGTCATTACATTGTTCAATGTTTTAGCTATCTTTTGTGTGTTTTCCATTATGTTGAGATTTTTATTTGATTACATAAAATTTGAAAATTTTCATTTTAGTGCGTGTAACTAAGTTATTTGTCCGTAGTTACATCTTCATCATTAATTGCATTATCTACTTGGACACTATGTCCATGTTTATGTCCAAGTAATGTATAAAGTTCAGCTATTGCAACACTTACTTGGACACCATGTCCAACTTAATGACCAAGTTCTTCATCACTAACTATAACATACTTATAATTTTTAGAATTACTATCTTCTCCATTATCACTAATAAGCGAAAGTTCTTTCATTCGTGATAAATGACGTTGAGCTGTTTTATAACCTATATTAAAATGAGAAGAATATTCACGTGTGCTTGTCTCACCATTAACCCTTAGCCATTCATAGCCTAATAGTTGTGGTTCACTCAGTTGACTAATTGCTTTATTACTACTTATATCTTTGATAGCATCAAACGTCCTTGGGAAAGTAACCACAATATTTAATCCATCAAATTCAAAAATTGGCAAAGGTAGTTTGTACTTAGTGCGTAATGACCGAAAGGTATCCATCCCTACCGCTGATTCTTCCATATATCCCATTTCGTTAAAAATGAAAGAAATCTTCTTATTTCGACTATATGATGTAGCAGTATAATTTTTTAATGATTCGAAAGTTATTGGTGGCGCTGGTTCACCGGGACTTTTAATTATGATACGATCAGGATAAATTTCAAGTTGGACTTTTGCTCCGTCTAAGGCATAATCACGGTGGGTTATGGCATTGACAATAGCCTCTCTAATAACTTCTATAGGGAAAGCAGAAACCTGTTGTGCTTTGAAGTTGGAACGCTCGATACTCGCAGGCAATACTTTTTTTAGCCAGTTTTCAACGTTTTCAGGGATAAGTACTAAAGCATCATCAAATGTCTCTGCTCCAATCTCACCATCGCCATAGTTAACTTTTGCTTTAATGGCAGCTTGAGGAAATTTATTTCGAGGATTTTTCCCAAACAACAAAATAGCATTTCCTGTTGGAATAAATGTTTCTGATTTTGTGTCATATTCCAATAAATCCATTTCCTTAAGTTCTTGTAAGAATTCTTCCGATTTAAGAGCAAAATCTCTTTTGGACTCAGTTATAAATTTTTGAAGTGCTACTTCAGACAGACTATCCAAGTTGTAATTAGGTGCTCTTTCATCAAGATGATCCTTGGGTTTTGATTTCTTTACATTCCCCTCAGCATTTTTCATGTTAGCCCACTTCATGAATTCTTCATTTATTTCCTCAATCTCTTTATAAAACTCCGGTAGAAACTGATGAACTTGTACCCCATTGTCTATCATGTGGTTAATCCCTGCATGATTTACAGTTGGATTTTTATCCTCAATCCCAAACCAAACATCGGAAATACGAGCATTGACAATACGTTCAGAACAACTTACTTTAGGTGCATTACGAGCTCCCGGGGCACAAGGTTCGAGAGTCGCAAATAACCAACAACCAGAGAGATCCTGATGTCGATATTTTTTGTCAAGAAGTGTGTATTCTGCATGATCACCTTCTCTTAACTCACCACGATAGGCGGTGTCGTAGGTTCCATCTGGAAAAACTAACACAGCACCAACATAAGGACTTGGATCATTCTTTTTGCGCTCAGGAATGGAATCTTTCATCACTTCAAGAGCAATTTTCATATACTCTTTAGGATCTTTGCGTTCATCTTTCATGTCTTCCAAAATTCAACAGTTTCTTAATTTATTTCTAAAACTACTTATTCAATGGCTTAAAATTCAATTTTAAATTTATAACAATTTCTTTTCGTCGATCATTTAATTTCCGAAAATTACTGTGGTATTTTATTTCAAATAAACGAGGTTTATACTCTTTCTCAATAAAATAGAAATAATCAAAAGCATTACAAGCTCCTGATCTTTGCATTGGGAAATAGAAGGCAATCATATTTGAGAATAGATTATTCAACGAATTACCGTTTACAGGTTCTATCATTTGGACATCTCCCTCTAAACACTCTGTTGTTACACAAAGGCAGTCACAAAGTGACCAATCTTCGCCATTTCTTGATCTGATATATAAGTCTTCCAGAATTGTACAATTGAATAGGAATTCTTTTTCCTTATCTTCTTTTGTGCTTTTCGAAAGTCCAATTCTATAAACGAAATTTTGATCTTTTGAAGCTATTTTTATCAACGAAAAGTTCTTGTGATTTTTTTCGAGCTGTTGTAATTTTTCATTCTCGCTTAAAGGTTTTGTTTCAAAATGAAGTTCGTCTTTTTCTTCAAATTGATTATCGTCTCCTAAGATATTAAACACGCCACCACGTTTTAAAAATATCCTCTTATTTGACTTTGTATCAACAAGGTGACCTTTAGTATATTTTACTTCGAAACTTTTCATACTATTGTTTTTTATACTCTTCTCCCGGCTCAGCAGCCATCAAACCACCCACTTCTTCCACTTCTCCAACTTTCACTTGTCCATTCATAAGCATTGGCAACAGCCAATCACGAAGGGAAGAGAGTTGTTGGTTTTCGTGTTCAATAATATTCTGTTTTTCAAAGATAGGATCTACAATTTTTGAGAACTTTTCAATAATTACTCCTGTAGGTAAACAAGTCGTAATAGTTTTTAAAACAGAACCAGACACCTCTTTGAAAGTTGATCCAGAAGCATTATTTATAATTGTTGGAATAGAATTTTTTACAGTGTAATAAACAAATGGTGTTGTATAACCTTGCTTTGGAACAAATGATTTAAATCCCTGATTCGTTGTAACTAACCCACGAGAAATGGCCATATAACCAATCGGGGCACGAGAGCTTAATAATACAGTCCCTTTTGGCATTATATTTAGGGATGCTGCCTTTAATCCTTTTTCACTTACATCAATCTCACCTTTCGTAATGAATTTATTCCCTGTATTCATTGATAAATCTTTTGGTGTTATCCATGCGGTTCCATCGGTAACAAAATACTCTGAAATTTCCTTTGAAGGAGTACTTCCACCAATCACATTCGCAATATCCAAAAGAGTTCCAACTTTCCACCCTTCAGGCATCTCTCTCTTCAATTCTTCATTCCAAACCATTTTTCCGCCACTACTTTTGTAGGGTTTACCTTCTACATTTGGAAAATCGAATTGAACAAACCAATAGTTGTACATCGTTTTAGCCATTGTTTCCAACTCGGCATTGATGCGATTGTTGAGTTCGATTTTGGAATCTAAAGAGGACAGAATTGATGATATTTGTTTCTGAGTTGAAATATCTTTTAGTTCGAATTCAAGTTTCCCTAATAACTCTAAATTTAAATTTGGCTGTGATGATTGCGACGATAACTTATTGATATATTCATTTATATGTTTTTGTGAGAAAAAATAAAATACAAAATCTACATCAACTATGTGTTTTTTTAATCGAACTATCCCAACAGCTTGATTTGTATTTGCTGGTAAATCTTTTTCTCTAACAATCCCAATTTTGCCAAGATAAGCTCCCGCAATCGAAAATAATAAATCATCTTTTGCAAGTCTTGATCGTTTTAATTTAATGTCAGTTTCATTATCGATATATGCAAAAACCGAACTATTTAGAAATTTAGATTCACAAATACTTTCTGATTTAATAAAATTAATACCTGAATCAACAAATTGACCTCCAACAGTTGTTGGGGTTGTTCCTTTAGTGATTAGGTAACATACATCCTTCAATTTCACAATTTTACTCATCTCTCAATTTCTTCAAGCTGTTTTTTTATTTTTTCTTCCAATATATGTGATTCGGCAAAAAGATTAGTTAAATGGATCTGAAACTCATTCATTTTAGCATCAAATTCTTCGGCTGTAATATCTGTATATTCAATTTTGACTTCAAAATACTGTCCGGCACTGAAAGAGTAGTTTTTTTCTTTGATTTGGTCGTACGATACTACCACCGTAAAATCCTCAACTGCTTTGTGTTGATTAAAGGTATTGATAATCAGTTGTTCTTCGTCTTCCGAAAGCAAAGTCTTTTGATTTTTGCCATCCTTTACGGTTGTTCCCAGTTTGGAAGCATCCATCAGCACGATATCTCCTTTGGTATTGGCTATGTCTAAAAACAAAATGGACACATTGGTGCCGGTAGTAGCAAATATATTGCTGGGCATACTCACCACACCCCGAAGCATTTTTTCTTCCACCAACTTTTCACGGATTTTCTTTTCTATACCACTTTGAGCTGTGATAAATCCGGTTGGTACTACTATAGCAGCTTTCCCAGTTTCTGACAAGGAATACATAATATGCTGAATAAAAAGCAAATAGATAGACATTTTGTCAATGTCTTTTTTGGGAATATTGGGGATTCCAGCAAAGAATCGTTTATGGTTTTCTTTCTTTTCGAGATCTGCATGGTAATCGCTAAAATCAAGTTTAAAAGGAGGATTTGAAACGATATAATCGAACTTTCTAAGCTCTTCACCTACTTTGTGATAAGGTGACAACATTGTATTTCCTTGAACAATATTCTGAATGGAATGTACCAGATTATTCAATATCAGGTTCAAACGTAACATGCCTGATGATTTTTGCGAAATATCTTGTGAATATATACTGCAACGGTCTTCACCAATAGCATGTGCCAGATTCATCAATAGTGTTCCCGAACCCGCTGAAGGATCGTAACAGGTTACATTGCTCACCGGACTATCCACCAATATCGAAGCCATAATTTTGGCAACAGCGTGAGGTGTATAGTATTCAGCATATTTTCCACCACCGTCTTTGTTGTAATCTTTTATCAGGTATTCAAAAATGGTAGAGAAGAAATCAAATTTCTGTTCAAATATAGCTTCAAAACTAAAGTTTACCAATTGATTCACCAATGCCCGGCAGAAATTGTCACGTTGCGAACTATCTGAAATAAACTGACTCAATTCGTCAAACAAAGTGATTTTAGAACCAGTTCCGGTTTTTACTGAGAATATCTCGTTATTAAACAAGGCTATGTCACGCAAAGTATCATCAAATAACTTGGCAAATTCTTCTTTGTTTTGTTTATTGTGAAGGTACGATAAATAATGTTCACGCTTTAGTTTGGCACTTTCGGGATTCATCCTCATCAGCAACATTTCATTGTCATTGTCCGAGTATTCAGCAACCACTTGTTCCCAGTTATCCGCATTTTTCAGAGCCGGATCAATTTGTTTGACTTCGTAGCCAAACTTATCATTCATAAACTTATACAAAAAAACTTGGGTAATGATTTTAAATTCATTCCCATCATTTCCCAGTCCGTATTGGGCACAAACACCCTTCAAACTATCAATCAAATATTTTGTTTGCGACGTAAAATCTTGTACTACCATCTATCTATTCCTTGAAATTCATTTATATATTCTTTTACCACACAACCATTTATATATCTTGCCGAATCAGATTCTAAGTTTATGTGTGCTTTCTTAAAACTGTTCACCACCATTTGCAACATCAACTGATTGAAAAAACCTTCGTTGGTCAACATATTGTTATTCAACAGCACTTTTTCATCTGCCTGAACTTTAATGTCCATTAGGGTTTCGTATATTTCGCTTTGACTCTTGGTCGTTTTTCCATTTTCCATAATCCGTTTATGAACACGTGCATACTTGGCATCATTCTCATATTTTGCCTTTAGCAGATTGTTTTTTCTGTTCAACTCACTTACTTTATCAAAAATCTGCTGCAATGAACCGATATTCCGTTTCATATCTTCCTGAGAAATCTCGTCAAGGTTCTTTTTATTGAATAGACGTTTCAATTCTTCGTACAGATTGATAAATTCCGGGTCTTTCTGATCGAAGTTACCACCCAATGCTTCACGTGTTTTGCGAAGCATATCTTTAAGTTCGTCAGCAATTACCAGTTCATCTTCCGATATTTTTCGGAACATAAACAGTACATTTTCCAACGCCACATTCAATAGATTTGTCGAATCAACATTGTTTTGCACCGAATCTTTGAGGTTCAATAATTCCAAATGCCGGGCAGCTTCGTTGTATAATTCATTCAGTTTTTTGAAATCTAACTTGTCCAACAAATCAAAATGTCCAATCATTCGAATGATATTGTACAGATTCTTTGCATTTTCCAACGCTTTTTTTATCTCCAATACCGTTTTCCGGTCTGAAATCAGACTAATTTGTTGTGAGAATATTTCTGCATTCTGCAAATCGAAATGAAAGAGCTTTTCTTTGATGTCTTTCATTTCTTCTTCAATCTCTGCTTTCGATTTAAACAGGTTGGAATAGGTTTCCATTTCGTCACCCAATTCCATCTGTAATTCTTCAAAATAGGCTTTATTAGTCGCATCAAAGGCATTGCGTATATCAGCAAAATCAACTACAAAACCATAGCGGAAATCTTTGTAAGGTCTGTTTACTCTTGTAAGTGTTTGCAGCAAATTATGATCTTTGATAATACGACCGATATACAGTTTTTTCAGTCGTTTAGCATCAAATCCGGTAAGCAACATATTGTATACAAATAGGATGTCAATTTTACCGTCTTTGAAATCAGCCACTTCCTGTTTCCGGTCGTCTTTTGAACCAATATCGTGCAATATCAATGAAGCTGATAATGGTTTCTTCTTTAAAGTTTCAAAATTTATATATCCGGTTATGGGTGAAGCTGCAATAGAAAGTTCATCAACACTTTCTGCAATAGCCGGAGCATATTTTAAGTGGAAAATTTCATATAACTTTTTTGCCTGATCTGCACTATCGCATACCACCATTGCACCAATGGTATTATCACCAAAGCGCATCCGGCTCTTTGTAAAATCCTGCACGATATAGTCGAGCATTGGTTCTACAAACTTCTCATGTGAATATATTACCCGCTTCTCAATATCACCCTTCAAAATTTCCACTTCTTTTAGGGCTTCTTCCAACTGAATTTTATAATTGGTCTCTATCCCTTCCCGGATCAATTTGAGGGTATAACCATCAGCTATGGATGCATTGTAATAGTATTTGTGTATATAGTCTCCAAAGGTTGTCTTTGACTTTCTATCGGTCTGTATAAGTGGCGTTCCGGTCAGTCCAATCATTATAGCATTCCGGTCTGAATTCAACAGATTAGCCAAGAAACTTCCGGTTGGGCTATAACTGCGATGAACTTCATCTAAAAAATAAACACGCTGAATGTTGATGTCGTAATCATTCGATCTCAAAACGTGTGTATCATCTTTGAATTTCTGGATATTGACAACTGTAATCTCTCGTTGGCCTGTAAGGTTGTGAATAGCTTGTTTAAGTTTGAAATCTTTACGAAGATCTTCTTTCGAATTTACTGTATGCACAATTAATCCACGACTCGAAAACTCACTTTTGGCCTGATTCATCAAATCAATCCTATCCACAATAAAATAGAACTTAGGAACTAAATCTTGTTTTTGATAATAATCTGTCAGATAATGAACGTTATAAAATGCCAGTGCAGTTTTTCCGCTTCCCTGAGTGTGCCAGATTATTCCTTTTTTAATTCCATTGTTTAAAGTTGATTCAATCGCTTTAGTCGCAAACATTTGCGGATAACGCATGATATGTTTTACAAAGCCACTTTCTGTTTTCAGATATGCAAAACTGTATTGCAGTAAGAATGACAATCGTTCCATCGAAAACAACGATGTCAACACGCGATTTGTAGGTGTATTTACGGCTTTATTTGTGATGAATTCCGGTGAGAACTTAATAGGAGTGAGGTTATTATCTTTCAATACGATATTCTCAATTGTATCATCTTCCGGCTTTAGTATATTGTCTAAATTGAAACTGATTTCTTCCCTAAAACAATTGAATTCGGCTTTTTGATAGGAAGTAGTTGAATAAAATGCACCTTGTATTGGAACAATGGATTCCGAATCATATTCCATATTGTTCGAAAAAACAAGCACTTGCGAAAGATTGATAAACTTACGGAACTTTTTGTTTCGTAAACGTGTGTTTATCCGGTCACGTTCAGCCAGAATTCCTTCTCGGTTATTGGGTTTCTTTACCTCAATAAACGCCAAGGGCATTCCATTAATCAAGAGAGTAATATCCGGTCTGAATTCGTCTTCACCGTTTTTGTAGGTCAATTCGGTTACGACATGGAAGGAGTTGTTTTTCTTGAAATTTTCTGGTGAACTAAAATCAATCAATTTGATACCAGATCGAGCAGTAAGCATTTGGAAAAACTTCTGTCCTAAATCCTCGCTGTCAATGGCTAAACTAATAT
>Ga0209430_1001111_pt1 | contig 21323 bp, 16 predicted proteins | sample BarGraIncub1133A_FD_184504 | JGI IMG/M metagenome (GOLD analysis project Ga0209430, IMG submission 184504) | Arctic peat soil microbial communities from Barrow, Alaska - Barrow Graham LP Incubations 11-33A (SPAdes) (version 2) | ecosystem: Environmental > Terrestrial > Soil > Wetlands > Peat... | reverse complement strand
CTCAAGCTTCTGCTGAGTCTTCATTGCTTCTACAACGTCCTTACTTGTGATAGAACCAAAAAGCTTACCATTATCGCCTGCTTTTACCTTTATTGTTATAGTAATATCCTTTATTTTTTTTGCTAATTCTTTAGCCTTAGTTATTTCTCGGTCTTTCTTCTGAGTTTCAGCCTCTTTTTTAGTCTTCATTATATTTACGTTTGAAGCGCTTGCTTCAACAGCAAGGCCCTTTGGAAATAAAAAGTTCCTAGCATATCCATCACTGACTTCTAACATTTGCTCTATCTTACCCAATCCTTTTACATCCTGCTTCAATATAACCTTCATACGTTAACCTCCTATTAAACTTTCAACTCTGAATAAGAAATAATATAAACAGAGTTTTTGCTATTCTTTACTTAAGCTGTCAATATACTCGTATATCGCATTCTTGAGCCTTTCCTTTGCCTCTTGAATTGATACATTTTCTATCTGTGCGCCTGCAACAGTCATGTGTCCACCGCCGCCAAGCTTTTCTAGAATCATCTGCACATTTATTTCACCGAGAGACCTTCCACTTATGACAACCTCACTTTCATGATAGCTAAGTACAAAGGCTGCAATAAGTCCCGATAGACTCAATAACTGATCTGCCGCTTGTGCAGCTATGAGCTGAGCATTCTTAATGTTCAAAGGACATGTGGATATTGCAATATTATCATACACTACTTCTGCATCTTTTACTATATTTGAAATAGTGATATAGGTTTTTAAATCGCTCTGAAAAAGCTGCTTAACAGATACTGTATCCACGCCCTGCCTTCTCAAATATGAAGCTGCTTCAAAGGTTCTAACACCTGTCTTTAAAATAAAGTTTTTGGTGTCTACAACAATTCCAGCATATAATGCTTCTGTTTCAATACTTGTAAGCCTAATTTTTTCCTCCAAATATTGCAAAAGCTCTGTTACAAGTTCACAGGTTGATGACGCGTATGTCTCATGATAGGACAAAACTGCATCCATAATGTAGTCAGCACCTCTTCTATGATGATCTATTATAACTATTTGGTCTGTCATTTTTAGCAGCTCAGGTGTTTCTGTAAAGCTAGGCCTGTGGGTGTCGACAACTATAAGAAGTGTCTTTTTTGTAATAAGATCAAGGGCCTCATTTCTGCCAACAAACACGTTGCTGTACTCTGATTCCTTTGCAAGCTTATTTAATATAGAATCGATATTTGCATTTGAATGATTCAATACAATATTGACTCTCTTATCTCTGCTTTTTACAATTCTATATATACCCAGCGCAGCACCTAAGCAGTCAATGTCAGCATTCTCATGCCCCATAATCAGAACTGATGGAGCCTGGTCTATAAGTCCTCTTAATGCATATGCAATTACTCTTGCCTTTACCCTTGTACGTTTTTCGAGCTCCCTAGTACGGCCTCCAAAAAATTTAAAATTGTCTCTATCCTTTATAACAACGTGATCCCCGCCTCTGCCCAACGCAATGTCTATACTTGCGTATGCATTTTGCATATTTTCCACAAAAGTTGGCGAGTTTATGCCTATACCTATGCTGAGAGTAACTGGGATTTTGTTGCCAATATTTATTTCCTTTACGGTTTCAAGTATCTCGAACTTCTTCTCTTCCAATTCTTTTAAATATTTATATGCAAATATAGCTAGGAATTTATCTCTTTCAAATTTCTTCAAAACACCGCCAGTGTGGCTTAACCAGCTTGTAACCATCTTTTCAATTTCTGCTAGCATCTGTGGTCTTTTGGAGTCCTCCAAGCTCTGCATTAAATCGTCGTAATTGTCTATGACAATTACACTTACTGTATTTTTGTTGTCCTCAAATTTTTGTCGTTCATTTATTAAATCTGTATTATCAACAAAGTAGAGCATAACAATAACACTCTCTTCGTTCTTGTTATCATCAATTTTCACCAAATTACCCAATACAGAGTAGTAGTGATTATTTATCGTAACATCTTTTGAAATAGTAACACTATCCCCTTCAGTCATCTGAGGCGTTATCTCAACAATAAGTGCTGAGATAGTTTTTTGAAGTAAATTATCATCATCAAAAATCCCCTTAAAGGATGAATTGTACCATATGGTAGTGCCATCTAGCTCTGCTAAAACCAATGGCATTGGAAAATTGAGCAAGGTGTCCTTAGTTGCACAGTCAATATTGAAGGTTAGTGTCTCTATGTATTTTGTTATTTCTTTATTTCTGATATGAGTTGATTTATAGTTATAAATAACTAGGAAAATAAACAAAACATATCCAGGAATAGACACCAATGGATTCAGTATTGTAATTATCACAATCAAAAATAAGATTACCCAAAGATAAAATCCCGCCTTTGGAATAAAAATACGTGATAGTCTTTTTCTATCCATTTAAAATCTCCCTAGTTTAAGCCCCTTGTTTCCTATCTCGTGACCCATTAAGATGCTTTGAAAGCTCGGATAAATCTCCATAATACTTCTCAACATCATGGTTTTCAACAAGGCCAAGCCTAATCTTATTATCAATTTTTGTTTCAATTGCTCTATAATTAATGCCAAATCTTTTTCCAAGAAGATAGCATATTAAAATAATATTTGCTAATGTGTCTGTTAAAGTCTCAGACACTTCCTCCTGAACTCCATTTACTAATGACTTAAATAAATTCGCAACATCAGTCAGTAGTTCACTTTTCAGCCACTCGATAATTTTAATATTCTTTGTAATATCAAGCTGCTTATCAAACAAAGCCATAGTTTCACCCCACATAGGTAATTTACCAATTTTGTAATGTAAATTATACCACTTGTGGACTTAAATGACCTCATTTCCCAGCATTTCGTTATATAACTGCCTATATTTTACCTTTAAAAACATCTAAGGAATCACTAAAATATAGGATATGACCCCATAAATCTATAAAAAGATGTTTTCCTCTGTATCATAGTGAGTGCATCCAAAACATCTTGATCCTCAATATGCCCATCTATATCTATAAAGAATATATACTGTCCAAGCACATTTTTTGCTGGTCTAGACTCTATTTTTGTCATATTTATGTCCCACAAGCTAAAGATATCCAATATTTTATAAAGGCTACCGGGCTTATTATCAGTAGAAAAGACTATTGATGTCTTATCACTTCCCGTTCTCATCTTCAAGGCCTTTGATATTATAACAAATCGAGTACGATTGTTCTGCGCATCCTGAACATTACTTGCCAATATTTCAAGTCCATGTATTTTTGCGGCTATATTAGATGTAATGGCGGCATATGTTCCATCTCCCGCTGCTACCCTCTGCGCTGCTTTTGAGGTGCTGTTCTCCTCCACCTGAATGGCGGTTTGGAAATCCCTGTTCAGGTAATTTCTACACTGTCCCAGTGGCTGCGGGTGTGAAATTATCACTGTTATATCTTTAGCCGCGGTGCCCTTCTTGACCACAAGATTCAGGTTTATAGGTATTATTAGCTCATCAACTATATATAACTCGCCCTCTTTAGCCAAGACATCTAAGGTCACGTTTATTGCGCCCTCTAAGGAATTTTCTATTGGCACAATAGCCTCGTCTATATTACCATTTTTCACTGCAACGAGAACATCCTGTATAGATGAAAATTCCCCTAACATATATGGTCTATCTACTATATATGCCAGAGCTGCCTCGTGTGAAAAAGTTCCCTGCGGACCAAGAAAGCCTATACTTTTTTTCATGTATATTAATATCCACCCTCTAAGAGCCTGTTTAGGATCTCATTGCACTCGTCATTTTGGCGTATTTTGCGCCATGCTGCGGTAAACTTTCTTGCAATAAACAAATTATTACTGCGAAAATTTGCCTTGCCTGACACAAAATCCACCTAACATGCCAAGCACAAGCAGATCCTAAACAGGCTCTACGTATTTCATGTAAATTTTGCCTAACAATAATATATAATATCACTGTTTCCCTAGATTTCCAACTGTATTAACACAAAAAAACGGAATTTATAGAATCTTCATTAAAGCTGCTGTTGATATCTATTAAAAACTCTGTCAAAATAGTAAAAACAAGTGTTTTAATTTATGCTAATTAATACTTTCTAATATTGTACACATAATATAAAGTGTTCATAAGGTCAATTACGGTTGAAAACTCAGCCTTTAGCCAATAGTAAGTGACTCAGTTAACAGTTTAAAGGAGGCAAAATAATGAGCTTTAATGGATTTACAGGAGAGGCACTAAAATATCTTTTTGAGAATAGGATGAATAATAGTAAAGAGTGGTATGACGACCATAAGGATGTGTATAAAGAAAATGTATATAACCCTTTTGTAGAGCTTATAACCGAGCTTGCTCCTACTATGTCGGAAATCGACGGACAGCTGATAACTGTTCCTTCAAAGCTTATCTCCAGAGTGCGTAGAGATACTCGTTTCACTAAGGACAAGACTATGTATAGGGATAATGTCTGGCTTGTATTCTTGAGGGACAAAACTCTTATGTCAACTGCTCCATGCTTTTGGTTTGAGATAAGTCAAAAAGGCTCAAACTACGGCATAGGCTGCTATGGTGCCCAGTCAGGTTTCATGTCCAATATGCGTGATATGATTATTAATAAACACCCCGCATTTTTAAAAGCGATTAAATACTATGAGTCTCAAAGCCAATTTGTTATTGGTGGTGAAATGTACAAAAGAAGTAAGTTTCCAGACCAACCAGATAACCTCAAAGCATGGATAGATAGGAAAAATATTTATTTTGAATGTATACAAAGTGATTTTAAACTTGCATTTTCAAAGGAATTGCCTGAAGTGTTGAAAAAAGGATTCAAGGAGCTGAAACCTATATATGACTTCCTTTGCCTGGTGGAAGCTTATGGATCAAACTGTGATGCATATTAATTAGATAAAATGATAAACCAAAAAAATACCGCCAGATTATCTAAGGCGGTATCTTTAAAGTTACAATTATTTTTAATCTGTTGTAAATGGAAGCAAAGCAATATGTCTTGCCCTCTTTATAGCACTTGTCAACTGACGTTGATGTTTTGCACAGTTACCTGATATTCTTCTAGGAAGAATTTTACCTTTTTCAGAAACGTACTTTCTGATTTTAGCAACATCCTTGTAATCTATATCAGTAGCTTTGTCAACACAGAATGAGCAAACCTTTTTCTTAGCTCTTCTCATTCTCATGCCGCCTTTGCCTTCGCCCTTATCATAAGAGTCTCTATCATTTCTTTTATTATCTCTTTTTGGTGCTGGCATATTAATATCCTCCTTTCAAAACTTTATTATCTCCATTGTATATCACCTATTTAAGGATTACTTCTGCGCAAGTACATGTTATATACTATAGCCCATTAGAAATGTTCCTCAAAAAGGCAGTTCGTCATCCTCATCCATCGGGTAGAAGCCATCACCTGACGTTGCAGGGGTCTCCGAATACGTTTTAGGTGCAGCACCGCCTGCGCTACTAGAACCAGCATCGCTACCTCTTTTACTATCAGCGAAGTAAGTCTCTTCTGCTACTACTTCAGTGACATAGTGGCGCTTTCCTTCATTGTCATCCCATGTTCTAGTCTGAAGTCTTCCGACAACAGCCACTTGCAGCCCTTTTGTGAAATATTTCCCACAAAACTCTGCATTCTTGCTCCATGCGACAATATTAATGAAATCAGCTTGCGGCTGACCTTCCTTAGCAAAACTTCTGTTTACAGCAATTGTAAAACTCGTAACTGCTGTATTAGTTCCACTAGTGTATTTGAGTTCAGGATCTTTTGTAAGTCTTCCCATTAAAATAACTTTGTTCATATATCCACCTACTAATCCTTATTTATTGTAATAAACTTAAGAATTCCTTCAGTGATTTTATACACTCTCTCTAATTCAGCAGGAAAATCTGGACTTGATAAGAAATTCACAAGAACGTAATAACCTTCAGTCTTGTCATGAATCTCATACGCTAGCTTTCTCTTACCCCACTCATCAAGATTTACAAGCTGAGCAGAAGTTTCAATCATAGTCTTAAACTTCTCAACTAGGGCTTTTGTGGATTCTTCTCCAAGATCTGAATTGATAATAAAAATAGTTTCATACTTCTTTTGCATTATTGGGCACCTCCCCTCGGACTCAACGGCTCTGTACTAAAAGTACAGAACAAGGACGTAAAATATTTGTATTTAACATACAATTTAGAATTTTATCATATTTTATGAAAATAAACAAGCCTATTTTTTGTGTTTTTCAACAAATTCTTAAATGAAAAAGTAAATTCCACTATTCATATACCAAAGTAGAGTTTAGTCTTGCACTAAATTCCATTATAGACATATTGGGTAAATTTGCACGAACGCAGGTTGTATTTCTTGTATTTGCTATTTATTTTCTTGAAGAATACAATTTAACTGTTAATTACTTAAATCTGTTATAATATTGGATAGATACGGGTGCTGTAGTACATTCTAAACCCATGAGGTGTTACATGCGAAAAGATTATATTGATGTAGTTGAAAGCATTATAAATGGGGATTGTAAAGATCCACACATTTTCTTAGGAATGCATGTAGTTGACAGTGAAGGTAAAAAACAGGATATAGCTGTCAGAGCATACTATTCCAATGCAAAATTTATTGAGCTAATCGATGTATTAGAGGATACAGCTTTCCCTATGACTGGGCTATGTGACGAAGGTATTTTTGAGACAATATTTCCTAACAGAAACGATATTTTTGAATACAAACTAAAAATAACAGATTACTCTGGTAATAGCTTTGTTACTTATGATCCATATAGCTTTTGGCCGGTATTATCAGAATATGATATTCATCTGTATAGCCAAGGAAATCACCATAGAATTTTTGACAAGCTTGGTTCACATATAATGACTATTAATAATGTAGCTGGGACTCTTTTCTCAGTCTGGGCTCCATGTGCTAGAAGAGTGAGTGTAATTGGGGACTTTAATCAATGGGATAGTCGTAGGCATCAGATGAGACAGCTTGGTTCTTCTGGAGTATGGGAGATATTTATCCCCTTAGTTTCAGAGGGTGATTTGTATAAATTTGAAGTTAAATCGCCAGCTGGCACAGTATGTGCTAAATCCGACCCATATGCGTATTATTCAGAGATACGCCCAAATAAAGCATCAATAGTTCATAATATAGGCAATTATGTATGGAGTGATGAGGACTGGTTAGCTCAGAGAGCAGAAAAGGATGTTTTTTCCCAACCGCTATCTATCTACGAACTTCATTTGGGAACCTGGTGTGTTGCTGCTGAGCCTGATGAAAAGGGTGATAGCTTTTTAAACTACAGAACTATTGCTGATAGGCTGATTCCATATATAAAGTACATGGGTTATACCCATGTAGAGCTACTCCCAATTACTGAGCACCCATATGACGGTTCCTGGGGCTATCAAGTTACTGGATACTATGCTGTAACAAGCCGATATGGCACCCCACAAGATTTTATGTACTTTGTTGACCAATGCCATCAAAACGGCATTGGAGTTATATTGGATTGGGTGCCTGCACATTTTCCTAAGGATGCCAATGGTTTGGCACGCTTTGACGGAACCGCAGTCTATGAGCATTCTGATCCAAGGCAGGGAGAAAATACCGAATGGGGTACACTGGTATTTAATCATGGAAGATTAGAGGTTCGAAACTTTTTGGTTTCAAATGCTGTGTTTTGGTTTGAAAAATATCATATTGATGGGCTCCGGGTCGATGCTGTGGCATCAATGATTTATCTTGATTTTCTTAAGGAACCAGGGCAATGGATTCCAAATAAATATGGTGGAAACATGAATCTGGATGCTGTAGAATTTTTAAAGCAGCTTAACACTACTGTTTTCAGTTATTTCAAAGGCATAATGATGATTGCAGAGGAATCCTCCTCCTGGCCAATGATTACCAAGCCCCCTTACCTGGGTGGATTAGGTTTTACCTTTAAATGGAATATGGGTTGGATGAATGATTTTCTCAAATATGTTAGTATGGATCCTATCTTTAGAAGGTATTCCCACAACAATATTACGTTCTCCCTTATGTATGCCTTTACTGAGAATTTTATCCTTGTGCTCTCACATGATGAGGTTGTACACGGGAAACTCTCATTGCTAAACAAAATGCCGGGCGACTATTGGCAGAAATTTGCAGGACTTAGGGTGACCTATGGGTACACCTACGGCCATCCGGGAAAGAAGCTACTTTTTATGGGTAGTGAGTTTGGTCAATTCATAGAGTGGAATGAATACAAAGGCCTCGATTGGCACTTGCTTGATTTTGAAATGCACAAGAAAATGCAGACCTTCGTACGGGATTTAAATAAACTATATACAAGTGAGAAGGCTCTCTACCAATTGGATTTCAGTTATAACGGCTTTGAATGGATAGATTGCAATGATAATGAGCACAGCGTAATATCCTTTATGCGAAAAGGTACAGACTACGATGACATTCTGATTTTTGTGTGTAATTTCACACCTGCTGTGAATGAAGGCTACTGCATTGGAGCTCCTTTTGACTTGGATTATCAGCTTGTGCTTAACAGCAACTATGAGAAATATGGCGGATATGATATTGATGCAGAGAATGTTATTTACAAAGTTGAACAAGAACCCTTGCATGGCAGACCATGTAGACTAAGACTTAACATACCTCCTCTAAGTGTGATGGTGTTTAGACCACTATTTAAGGAGCAGGAAGTAGTAGTTTTAGAAGAATAAAAATAGGATTTGTAGCAGTTTAGCAAACTAAACACTTTATATAATAATTTTTTGTTTAACTGTCTGCATCTCTTCAAAACAAAGCAAGGTTACACTGCCCAGCTCCTTTGCTCGCTTTACGCATTGCTGGGTGAAGCCACTTTTTGCAAAAAGATAAAAATAGTTGTTTTTGTAGTGAAACAATTTACTTTGCTCCAATATGTCGTTTAATACATCTATATCCACAAGCGCATTGGTCCATTTGCACTCCCCAAACAAAGCATTCTCACCTTCAAAAGCCATGAGGTCAATTTCCTCCTGGCGTTTTTGCTTAGGGTTGTTTCCCCACCACCTTCCGATATTTCCAAAGAAGAAAGGTGCAGATTTAATATTCTCATACATATATTGCTTGCAGATATCTTCAAAGGCAAGCCCCATAAAAGTGCTAAGCTGTGGTTCGATTTTAGAAACGTAGACCTCTTCACCCAAATCAGATGCGATGAGGCTCATGTTAGGGAATACAAAGCGATACCAGAAGCGAAACATCTGATCCTCTAAAAGATATATACTCTTTTTACTTATCGTTTCGGTAATAGGTATTTCCTTTTTCACAATTCCTAACGACATTAATGATGTTAAGTACTTCGCACATTTATTACTTTCTATGCCATTTTTTGTGGCAATTTCATTTAGTCTTGATGCTCCACTTGCAATTGCATCAATAATACCATTATAGGTTGCGGGCTCCCGCAACTCTTGTTTTATTAAGTTTGTCGGCTCTTCGTAAAGTGCACCCGAATCGCTTAGATACAGTGAAATTATATTCTCTTTGAGTGAGATATTAGCATTAATTTTGCTTAAGTATTCGGGTATACCACCTGTAATACCGTACAATACTGCTTTATCCTCATTATTAAACCCCCCAAAGAAAGGTAAGGACTGAAAATACGTAAACGGTCTAACTCTAAACTGAGCCGTTCGTCTGCCATACAAAGGACTCTTATAACCTAACACCTGATATTCCATAAAACTCATAGAAGAACCACAGAGAATTAAAAACAATTTGCTGTCTTTCAGTCCCATATCAATATGCGCTTGAATAATTGAGGAAATAGGGCGGTAGCTCCCGGCAAGATAAGGGTATTCATCAATAACCAGAATTGTACGTTCCTGTATAGAAATGTTATAGATGTATTCAAATGCTTTTTCCCAATCAGGAAAATAGCTGTTTCCTGATTTATCCTTATCTTTAGCACCAAAAACATCGGCACTGAAATTTTGCAGGTTTACCTCTCCGCTGGCTTCACGTGCTACAAAATATATTGCGTTCTTACCCTTGCAAAACTCCCTAATTAACGTGGTTTTGCCCACTCTGCGTCTGCCATAGAAAACTGCAAACTCAAATTTATCGCTGCCATACATCTGATTTAACTTTTTCAATTCTTTCTCTCTGCCATAAAACACAATACCACCTCGTATTTTGTAGTTATTCAACTTATAAGTTTGCAACTCGTAAGTATAATGTATAGCAGTTAGAATAATTTGTCAAGACATAATTCCCATTTTTTAACTACTTTATAATCGCTTAGTGATAATGTCTCACTATACCATTTTTAATTATGTCCCAAATGTATTATTTTATTATAAGATATATCACATAAATAATACTAATGGGGTGGTTAAAATAAGGAAGGTTGATTTATCAAAGAGTGAGAAAAAAAATACGAAATTATTAAAAAGCTAGTGGATCCAAACGGAAACAAGAAACGTGCTGCTACTGAACTAATGTGCACAATAAGAAATATTAATCGGATGATAGCTGGCTATAAGTCAAAAGGTAAGGAATATTTTATTCATGGTAATAGGGATCGTAAACCGATACAACAATTTTTAAAGATTAGCTTTAGTTTATTTTTAGTTCACATAGTTTACATAAAATATATGGTTTGACAAAGTATCATTATTCTTTAATTTATGTTTAGTTTAGTTTACATAACATAGTAATAAAAGGCAGGGTTTGTTGAATACAATGCTCATTTTGTTCGATTACAAGACTTCCACTTCCATAAGTAGCAGTCTTAGAAAACTCATGTAATCATTAGTATATTATGTGCATCATAAGTTTCTATTAATGCATTACATTCGCCCGTAGTTCAACTGAATAGAGCGTCTGGCTACGAACCAGGAGGTTGGGGATTTGAACTCCTCCGGACGCACCAAAACAACAAAACCCTTCACTTAAAGCTTGAAGGGTTTTGTTGTTTTTACCTGTAATTTGAACTTTTATATGAGTGCATCAATGCTAATGAGCCAGTAAGTTGTCGATCTGCGCTGTTGAAGCATACCCGAACATTCCAAACTTCCCGTTAATATAGCTTGAATCATTATATTCAAATGCCTTAATACCATCAAGGTAACATTTGATATTAGATCCAACTGCTTCCACCTTAAGAGTATATGTCCTATTATATTTTACATTAACATCCATAGAAGCCAATTGTATATAAGGACGTTTTGCCAGCTTCAACTTATTGTCAACAGCATCAAGTATCAAATCATAACCTGTTGAACCAGTTCCGTTGTTCCTGAACGTCAAACCAACAGCATTTCCTTTTACAATTTTGACATCAGCGCTTATAGTTATATCTGATGCAGTTGTACTATACGTGTTCCATGCATCACCTGACGTAACTACCTGAGCACATGTTCCCGGGTTAGTCCAGGTACCCCCGCTTGCGGTCCACCCCGTTAGGGTTCCGTTATTAAAATTGTCCTTAGCTCGGAGATTCGGTATGGTCATATTTACTACAATATCCTTAGTGACCGTACCTATGTCCTGAGTCACCCATACCCATCTATAGCCCCCGTTATCCTGAATAGTATATGCTGCACTTACTCCATTTGAGGTTACCGAGGCTACTGTTGCATTTTGCTCGAATGGTCCCACCCTGACCTGAGCACCACTTATGGCAGTTGCTGCAGATACACTCATAGTCGCCTGTGTAGGTGCTATTGTATAATCATATGTCACATTGGTCTTAGAATAAGTTGACCCACTTTTATATGCTATCGGCCATTGGTTAACTTTAACTCCCTCCCAGTTTTCAGGTATTCTAGGAATTATTACGAGGTTGTTTGTTCCGTTTAGTGTATCGTCAAGTCCTGCCATAAGTCGTACATTCTTCATTGTTATAATGTACTCAACAAGATTCATATCCTCACTTGCACCGCCATTTCCTATGTCAGCACCTGTAATTCCATCATCGTCCTTGTCAACCTCTCTTACTAGCACCCATGGCGAGGTTTCTTGTACACCTTCGTTATCGTTTGTAAAATTAACATCTGTGCTATTGTAAATAACATGTTGGATATTCTTCTTTACCATGTCCATTCTATCGCCCATTAGCATTGCACTTACAGGCCAACCACCTCTTTCTGTCAGAACACCATAGTCAGTACCGAAACCTCTATTATGACCATATGCTTTCCAGTAGGACCAGTAATTTGCTGAATGGTAGTCAAGCATTGTATTGATAGCCGTTCTCCAGCTTGGTACTGCATTACCCTTATAGCCATAAAATAATTCTTCCTGGCTTCCAACACCAAACCAACCAGCTGTGGAATTGGTTACTTCACCACCAGCTGTACCTAGACCAAATCTGAAGGTGCCTGCGGGTACAATATTCCCTAGCCAGCTGACATCACTTGCTGGTTTTAGGTATGTATTCATATTGCTATATAGTGTAGCCGCATGGGTGTTCCAATTGCTGGCATCAGCTGTATATCCCAGCTTTGTCGCCACCTCGGCACCTGCTAAGAGCGCAAAATAGGCAATGGAATTATTGTAAACTCCGTAACCTCCGGAAGTAGTCTCCCAGTTATTGCCTAAAACCATATGGTAAGGATTTGTGTCTATCTGGCTATTATAGTAGTCAAGCCCCACCTTCATTCTTGGCCACATAGTAGTTGTATACTCGCCTGTGTAATTGTCGGTCTTCATAAGATATGCCATTGTAGCAAATACCAATCCTGCTGCACCATTATCTGAATTGTAGTAATCTGCTACATTTGTATAATAATTAGATGCCTGCTTTGCCATGTCGTAATAACCCCATTTTGCCATCTCGAGCATTGTGGGCGCAGCATCAGATACCCAATATTGATTTGCAAATATACCATTCGGAAGAGAAGCATCAACAAAACCTGTTCCTTTGTCAACCATAAAGTCATTATTCCAATACATGGTGTTATTTACTAACTTAGTCCAGTTTTGCGCCATTTCATTTCCCTTGAATACTACCCTCAAATTACTATCTGTTGTAGACCCCTCAGTCACCTCCACAAGAGTTGCAAAATCAAGAACTGATCCTACCGCCATTTGTATCTTTACTACATTTCCGGTTGTCTTGACCATGCTTGTAACATCAAGGTCGTATACCTTCTCCAAATCAGCAGCTCTTGATACTTCATTCGATCCATTATTACCCATATCTATGTTATTTGTTCCTGTACCACCTTTAATACCAGTAAGCAAATAATACTTCTTTCCGCTAGATACAGTTTGATTCCAATTAAGATATATCGTTCCACTATTGGCCAAAGTTTCAAAGTCATTCCCTACTGTAAAATTAGTGGTTGTTCCTTTAAATTCGCTCTTATAGCCATCATAATATCCTACCTGCCATACTACATCAGAGGTATCCCACATGATGTGTTTTGCTCGCTCTCTCCAAGTAGAGGTTTTTCCAAGCTCAATCCAGTAAGCATTGGGACCCCATCCGTCTAAAGCATCTGCATCTTCAAATTTTACATCTACATAACCGTCCGACCATACAGAGCTGTTGCTAAGCGTGAATTCTCTTGACGTGTAATCTCCTTCTCCACTGTTTCCTGTATTGAGAATAACTGTTCCATCAACAGAAAGCTTAACTTCGCCCTTTGTCACCATTGAAAGATATAAAGGTGCAGTAGTTGCCGGACTTACAGGAATACGATATGTAAAGTACCCGTTCCCGTCTGCCCACCTTTTTGTCATACGATGACCCCCAACTGAATCAATAGCAGCAGTTGATCCACTTTGAGCAGATAAATACTGCTCATTTATGAACCCTGATGCAGAGCCGCAATTAATCCTTATGTTCTGTGACATTGGGGGATCTGCCAGTTGGGTAAAACCCACACCAGTAAAACTGATCATAGTGACCAGTATAGAAACAATGCACACCAGAGCTGTAATACTTTTTGATCTTTTTAACATAGTTTAGCCTCCTATTTTTATATTTTATTTATAACAATAAAACTTTTATTAATCAACAGGATATCCAAGCGTTGTCATTAAAGCCATTGCATTTTGAGAGGTATCCACTCTGGTGTGTTGAATCAGAACAGGGACATCACTCTCAACCTTAAGCGAATAGGGAACGCCTACAGGTACGTTTTCTCCTTTATCATCCTTGAGCTTGTCTAAACGTATGTGATTTGTCCGTCTAGCTCCACATGCAGCGAATACATTTTCCATTGGTTCCCTGTCTGCAAAATAAATAGTTATATTAAGATGTACATCCTCATCCCCTGAATTTAGAACACATAACCCATCATGACTCTCGGCATCTCCAATGCTCTTTGGCTGAATATATCCATCTGAAATTGCCCATACCTTATGACCTATAATTGTTGACATTTTCCCTGATCCCTCCATAATTATTATTTCTCGCTCTCCCTTATAGCACCTAGATTTCCACCCGGATGCCATTTTACATACTGTTGGGGTGTAATGTCCTTTATACATTGAAGCACAACACTAAGGCCTTGAAGAACTATGATCTCAGCAGTAATGGATGCTCTGGGTGCACGATTTAGAGGATCCCCTTCATTACTTACACCTGCATACAGGAACGCATCTCCCGCTTTTGCAAGCCAGGATTCAGAATTACCTGTAACTGCAATAATTTTGGCACCATTATTTTTTAATGTATTAATAGTTGCTTTAAGTTCAGCTGTTTCTCCGCTATTTGATATGGCAATTACTACATCATTGGGTCGTACTTGACCAGAAGAACCATGAACTGCTTCAGTCCCATTAAGTTCATAGGTCGGCGTGCCTGTTGAAGACAAAAGTGAAGCTACATATCCCGCTACATGCCCTGGTTTTCCTATTCCTGTGATATGTATTCTGTTCCCGCTTTGTTCTGCTTCCAATATCAATTTAACTGCTTCTTCATAAAATAACGAATTGATTATTTCATTCAAATGACCTATTTCAGTTATGGATGTTGTCATAAAAGACTCTATAATTTTTTCATAGTTTTGTGTTAACATATTATAAATCTCCTCACATTTTTATTAAAGTCGAAGTTTTATATGAAACTGTAAAAAAAGCTATTCTATAAGCTTCATAAAACTTTCGCCTGGGAAAGCATGTATTATCCCAAAAATTTCTGCTATAGAGTAAGCTATATCTGAAAAAGTGCTTCTTGTCCCAAGGTTTACATTCTCTCTAATGGTTTTTCCCCACAACATTAAAGGTACATATTCCCTTGAATGGTCAGTACTTGGTGTTACAGGATCACAGCCGTGGTCAGCCGTGATAATTAAGAGATCCTCATCTCTCATATTTGAATAAATCTCGGGCAGCCGTAGATCAAATTCCTCTAATGCCTTTTTATAACCCTCGTGATCGTTTCTATGCCCGTATAACATGTCAAAGTCCACGAGGTTGGTAAAAATCAAACCTCTATTTGAGCGCTGCATATATTCCAGTGTCAAATCGACTCCATGCATATTATCCCTTGTATGCACGGCTTCGGTTATACCTATTCCCGAGTAGATATCTTCTATTTTCCCTATAGCAATAACATCAAGATAATTCTCCTTGAGCTCATCTAGGATAGTTCTTAAAATTGGGGAAATTGCGAAATCTCTCCTGTTGCCAGTTCGTACGAGATGTCCGACTTCTCCTATAAAAGGTCTGGCAACCACTCTACCCACAGCATGAGCTCCTGTCAGAATACCTCTTGCTATTTTGCACATCTCATAAAGCCTGTCTATTGGAATAACATCTTCATGAGCGGCTATTTGAAACACGCTATCTCCAGAGGTATATACAATGGGAAAGCCTGTTCTCATATGCATATCACCTAAATCCTTAATTATCTCAGTCCCTGAAGCGGCATAGTTTCCTAGAATATCTGTACCGATTCTTCTTTTAAATTCCTCGATAATGCTCTCGGGAAAGCCCTGCGGATATAATGGGAATGGCTGTTCTAGCTGTATTCCTGCTATTTCCCAGTGACCTGTGATGGTATCCTTTCCCTTTGAAACTTCAGCCATCCGTCCATACGAGCCATTTAACACGTCCGGTATTTCCAGGTAGTTTATACCTTCTACTTTTCCAAGACCCAGAGCGCACATATTGGGAATATCTATATCCCCACAAACTTTTACAATATTCCCAAGAGTATTGCTGCCTTCATCGCCATATTCTTTTGCATCAGGCAACTCTCCTATTCCCACACTATCCAGCACAATCAATATAACCCTGTTAATTTCCATACTAAACTCCTGCCTTATTCACGAGCTCGATTTCTATAATGTTCAAATTCCTTGAGTTATGCTCAAAATACTGCTTTGTGATTTTCACATACGAATGGTCATCATAATAGAAATCACTACTTAACTCTATGCCGTTGAATTTAACTTGGCCTACTCTATATTCGCCCCAATCAAGCTTTTGTTCATTTTTAACTTTCATAGTGATTTTCTTTTCAAGGTATATAAAATGTACCTTAATTTCACTCTCTCCATTGAACTGCTCTTTTACAAGCTTAGGGTAGATATTTAAGTCACCAAGATTTGATTTTATGCCAAATATCTCAGTAATTATACTAAATATAAGCCATGAACCCGAGCCGGTGAGATAGTTGTAGCTTCCCCTTGATGATTTGGAATCTATTGAGGCTGGAACTCCCGGAAAAATTCTGCTCTTTTCAGAATTCATACAGAACCCTGTAATTGTAGAAAACACCTCGTAGCCTTCTTTTACAAGGTTATTAGTATAAAGTCCGTTCATGTATTTTACTGCCATGTGGTTGTATTGACCACCGTTTTCCCTTGTTTTGAAGGCCAACCCAAACCCTCTTCCCATAATATCTATCAAACCCTGTTCCTTGTGGTCTGATCTTAAAATATATCCACCGAATTCGTTTCTTAGGTATTTATTGACACTCTTTTGAATCTCCCTTGCCCTATCCTGACCGGTTAAACCTAATATCATCATATAAGCTTGCGGCGTAAGGCTTATATTTACAGAACCAGCCTCATTTTTTCCCCCAAGCATTCTTGAGGTATCAGTATAATAAGCATTGTAGAAGGAGTATTCATTATCCACCTTTATGAATTCTTGAGAATTTATAAGTTCAATTACAGACTCAGCTTTTGCTTTTAAATCTTCTACCATCGAATTAATATCAATTTTTATAAGCTTGCCAGATAAGCCATTATCCAATAAATCGTAATAATGCTGAAGTCTTCCCTGTTTTTGCTTGTGATCTCCATATTCTATCTTTGCCTGATCGGGCAGCCTATCTAGCAAAACCACCATCTCTTCACAAAGCTCTATTTCTCCAACTCCTTCATTGTGTAGCTTCTCAAGGCATTCACATAGACCTAAAAGATTTGCAGCATAGAAGGCAGTAAATTGAACTGTTTCACCATGTTCTCTAGCCATATCCATGGTGTCATCCCAGTCTCCGGCTTCTAAAAGGGTAATATTATGAGTTCCTACATTATAAAATGAAGTAAGATTTTGAACTAGCAAATGCTCAAGTACTGTACCGTAATATATTTCACCAGTAACTGTCTTTTGCTTTAAACCGTATGACTCTGTCCATGTAGGGTCTGTACCTTTTCCTCTTCTGGAAATATGATCTTTGAAATACGGTGCTTTTTCAAACAAAACATCAAGATCTCCAGTTAAATCCAAAAAAAGCCTCGTTGCAAAGTATGGCCAAACACCGTGATCTGACCAGGTACGGCCAAGCCCACTCCTATGAGCAAACTCTCCAGGATTGTCTCCAACAAGAGTTGCATTTGATCCATCTAGCTTAACACCATTGTAATTATTCATTATGTCAGCTTTTGTTCCATAGGGGTCTGCCATTATAATTGCCAGCAAATCCTGCCATAATTCTCTCCAGTATCTCTTGCCTGTTCCGTATCCGTAATCAGGGAGATAACTACTTCCAAATACTTTCCTCAAAAATGGCTGAAAATTAACCCATTTTAAAAATTTATTGAGTTCCTTGTCTGGAAATTCAAACTTCACTGAATCAACATAATCCTGCCAAAATAGTTTAGTTTCTTCTAATGCAGCTTCTATTTTATCAATTGAATTGTATTTTTTAGTTGCCCAAGCTTCAATATCTTCAAAATTGTCAGTAATACCTTCAATTATGATATAGCGTTTCTTTTCACCGGGCTTTAGCAAAACACTATTAAATTTGATTGCTCCTACTGTTTCTTCGCCTGTCAAAGTCATATCCTCGAATTTTTGGGCAGCCTTGTTGTAATAGACTGCTTCAGGAGCTTCCATAGAGCCATTCTCACCAATATAGTCAAACATTCTTCCCCAGCCGCCAGGTGCACGCTTTCCATCCCCGTCATAGCCGAGCACTGAATATCTGGTAGGGTTTTGATAACATTTCTTTTCATCATGGATCATAAATGGCTGCATAACAATTCCGTAGCCATTCGGTATAAGCCTATTACATAAGGTGCTCACATCTCTATGATCCCTGAGGTTTTCGGTTGTGCGACCATACATTGCTACTGCATAAGAAGGCGTGACTTCAACAGTTTCTTTACCTGTATTTGTAATTTCAACTTTTATAAGTTCAACTGGATCGTCATTAGAAGGAATGAATATTGTCATTTCAGATTTCAAGTTGTGCTCCGTATTTATCCGGCTATACTTTATCCAACCTATACCAGCCTCAATCTCAGCTTCATCTTGCTCTAACTCTGTAATTGTTTTTAGATTGCTTTCTGCACTAACGCCAGTGCACGACCATACGCCCTTGTTCTCAATATTCAGCCAGAAATTTCTACTGTCCTTTGTGTGATGTAAGTCTTCGGTGCTCTTAGGTATTGTAAGGTACTTATAAAAATTTAATAGTATATCTCCCTTGAGCTCAGGTGTAACATAGGATTTCAGCTTGTTGTTACATAGGGGAAAGTACATGCGTGAATTCTTGACCGGATTTCTCATTATGAAAGATGCATCGTCAAGGGATGTAAATTTCCAACCATATTCATTTTTAACAGCCACAGCTATCTCTCCTCGAATAATAAAATTTGTAGTCTTTTGCTAAAAAGGGGTCTTGATTTTATATTCTAAATCAAGCCCCTTTTCACTAATGAATATTTACTTTTTTAATTTGCATTAGCTTTCTTCAATGCAGCATTCATTTGTGCAGAGTATTCTTTCATTGCTACTGCTGGATCCTTGCCATAAGCTACATCATTGAAGCATTTCTGCATTGCTATAGCAAGTGTAGGATATGCAGCCGTTGTAGGTCTTGCTTTTGCAGTCTTTTCTAATTGTTCTAGCATCATTGGGTATGGATATTCTTTCAAGAAAGGAGCTTTATCAAACAATGACTTTCTGTTTGGTAGAGCACCGCCTTCAATTATATCAATCAACTGTCCTTCTTTACCTGTCTTAGCCAGTATAACCTTCATAGCTGCAGCTTTATCAGTTGCTTTCTTTGTAACTGAATAACCCCAACCTCCATCGTTTGAAGCCATTCTCTCGCCTTTAGGCAATGGCATAGCGCCCCACTTTAATTCAGGGATTGTCTTTAAGGTGCTTATCATCCAGGGTCCAGTAACCCACATAGCTATTTTACCGGTCTGAAAACCATTCGGGATTTCAGTTAATGGAGCTGATTTATCAATAACAAACAACTGTTGGAATAATTTTAGTGCATTCAAATTTTTATCACTATTGAAGTATCCATCAACTGTAGTTCCTTCAGGATCCATAATTTCTGCACCCGCTTGCCAAGTCCAAGTGTTTGAAACATAGTTTTGTCCTTCATGTGCTATGTTAGGACCTGCCATTAAAGGAAGTATCCCGTATACTGTAGTCTTTCCGTTTGCATCTTTTTGAGTTAATTTCTTAGCTGCATCAATCGTTTGTTGCCAGGTCCAAGCAGTTTCAAGCGTTTCAGCCGGCTTCAAACCTGCCTTTTCAAGCATATCCTTGTTATAATATAGAACACAGTTTGTTTCTTCATGTTGTGCTCCCCAAACCTGACCTTTATAAGTCCAACCTTGCTTAACAGCATCTATAAGGTCTTCACGATCCGCCGCATCCCATACATCATCAAGAGGGACTATTGCACCACTCTCAGCATATGCAGAAAGATTAGGTGAGTCAACACCGATAACATCCGGAAGGTCTCCTGAAGACATTGCAACCTTCAACTTACTTTCATATTGTGTATTAGGTATGTAATTCATCTGAACATCAATTTCGTCTTTGATTAATGCATTACACTTCTCATCTGCTCTTCTGACATAATCACCGTCCACTGCCCATACTGTTACCGTCTTCTTTGCAACTGCTGCGGTAGTTTCTGTAGCTACAGATGTAACTGCAGCTGTTGATGTTGAGGCTGATGTTGTTGTTGAGGCTGCTGGTGTACTACCACAACCAGATAAAACCACTGTCAAAGAGAAAGTTAAAGTAATTGCATACGCAATCATCTTTGTAAATCTTTTCATTGATCATTTCCTCCTAATATTCATTTTTGGATTTTGGATGCTTCCAACTAGATTGGAATAATCTAATTCTATCCCCTTGACAACTATTTTAAAATTGGGTAGATTTCAGATTTAGTTTGTGAATCTCGGTAAAATGACAAATCATTGAAACAGCGAAGCTACTTACCATTAACCTTATAATCTTTTGGGGACACTCCTGTTATTTCCTTAAATACCTGACTGAAATACTTAGGGTCTGAATACCCCACCATTTCGGAAATTTGGTAGATTTTTAAGTCCATTCGACTTAAAAATTCAATGGCTTTCTTTACTCTAAATTTTTTCAAGTACTCGGTAAAATTTTCACCTCTCTCGGCTTTAAAAATTTCGCTTAAATAATTAATATTTAGATATACCTTCTCTGAAGCTTCCTTTAGGGATATATTATTTGAAAAGTTCTCTTCAATGTATTTTATAACTTCTCCAATTATTTTGGTTCTGTGATTTTGCTTCTGATTTGAAACATTTTCGGCTAATAGTTTAAGAACACTGGATACTAACATAAAAACTTCATTAGGATTTATGCAAATTGAAAGCTTTGAGTATAGATCATATTTATCCTTAAATATATCCACTGTGTTTATGTCCGACTCGTACAGACTTCTGTTTAGAGATACATACATCTCATAACAAACACGCTTAATGTACTCAAGACTGCTTGTGTTTAAGTGTTTTACTATTATTTCAAATTCTTTTAAGGTGTTAGTCGGATTATTACTTGATTAGTTAAGGTAAACTCAAATTTCGAGTAAATTTTGAGATTGAGTTTGAGCTATTGTATTATAGCGATTATGCATATCTGTCATTT
>Ga0209430_1001110_pt1 | contig 21340 bp, 18 predicted proteins | sample BarGraIncub1133A_FD_184504 | JGI IMG/M metagenome (GOLD analysis project Ga0209430, IMG submission 184504) | Arctic peat soil microbial communities from Barrow, Alaska - Barrow Graham LP Incubations 11-33A (SPAdes) (version 2) | ecosystem: Environmental > Terrestrial > Soil > Wetlands > Peat... | reverse complement strand
GTCAAAAAATTAAAAGGTAACACCATTGTTCATCTGCAAATGTTCTACAATAGGCCCAAGCGATAAAGCGGGGAAATGCGTTAATCCACCGACAATCAGGATGACCGCAATCAGCAAACCGATAAACAACCAATTGTCAGTATGGAAAGTACCGGCCGAAGTTGGGGTTATATTCTTCCCGGCCATACTTCCGGCAATAGCCAATACCGGAATAATAATGCCGAACCTGCCAATCATCATCCCAAAACCTAAAGTCAAATTGTAAAATACCGTATTAGCATTTAAACCTGCGAAAGCGCTTCCGTTGTTTCCGGCTGCTGAAGCATAAGCATAAAGAATTTCGGAGAGTCCATGCGGACCTGCGTTGTTAAGACTCGATAGTCCGGGACTAGTCACCGAAGCCCAGGCTGCGAAAAGAAGTATGACTATATTTGGGGCAAGAACCGCGATGATGGCCATTTGAACTTCGAACTTCTGAATCTTTTTACCCAGGTATTCGGGTGTGCGCCCAACCATCAATCCGGCAATAAATACCGTAAGAATTACAAAAATAACCATGCCGTATAATCCTGAACCTACACCGCCAAAAATAATTTCACCGAGCATAATGTTGATCATGGCTACCATTCCTGTCAGGGGCGATAAGCTATCATGCATGGCATTTACTGATCCGTTTGATGCCGCCGTGGTCGAGGTTGACCAGAGGACACTGTTTGTGATTCCGAACCGGGTTTCCTTCCCTTCCATCAAGGGCAACTTGCCGAAAATGGGATTGGTCGAATATTCAGCATATAAGGATATACTCAAACCAATAACCAGTAAAATCAACATAGCCGTAAATATTGTCCATCCCTGTCGGGTCGAGCCAACCATTTTACCATAGGTGAAAGTTAAAGCAGCAGGGATAAGCAATAGGGCCAACATTTCAAGAAAATTACTGAAAGGCGTTGGATTCTCGAAAGGGTGTGAACTATTGGCATTGAAAAAGCCACCACCGTTGGTGCCCAATTGTTTTATTGCAATCTGGGAAGCTGCCGGACCCTGCGGTATGACCTGTATTGCGCCCTGTATTGTTTGAACAGTATCGTAAGTTTTAAAGTTTTGCACAACTCCCTGACCAACCAATACAACTGCAAAAAGTATTGAAAGTGGTAAAAGGATATACAGGGTCGAACGTGTAAGATCTGTCCAGAAATTGCCAAGCTGATCGGTGGTTTTCCGGGCGAGACCCCTGACAAGCGCCAATAAAACTGCTATTCCGGTTGCAGCGCTTACAAAGTTCTGAACAGTAAGCCCGATCATTTGTACAAAGTAGCTGAGGGTGGTTTCCCCGGCGTAACCCTGCCAATTGGTATTGGTCATAAAGCTTACTGCCGTGTTAAAAGCTGAATGCCATGAAACATTGGGAAGATTTGCAGGATTTAAGGGTAATTGTGCCTGAAAAAGTTGAATCAGAAATACAAAAATGAATCCAACCAAATTAAACATTAGCAAATTGAAAGTATAGGACTTCCAGTTTGTTTCCTCATCCGGGTTTATTCCGGAGAACTTATAGGTCAGTCTTTCGAGCCAACCAAAAACAGGCAGCATGAAGTGTTTACTCCCCGTGAATACCTTATACATGAAATTGCCCAATATCGGTGTAAGCCCGATTAATAAGGTAAAGAATAGCATGATCTGAATAAAATCCTGTATTGTCATGATTTAAAATTTTTCAGGTTTTAAAAGTGAATAGAGGAGGTATCCCAGTATAAGTAGGGCTATAACAGCTCCAACGGTATATCCTGTGGAAGAATTTGCCTCAAAAGCTTGTGATTTCGTTAATAAAATTACTGCATTCATTTCTTTGTTTTTTATTTGATACAAAGGTGCGCAGTTATTTATAAGGATTCTATAAGTATTGATCGGAACCATATAAGGATTTTATAAAGAGAGTCTTAGGTAACTGTTGATGTTAATTAAAATGCCCATCTTTAACTTTATAATTTTTAAATGATTTGTAGATCAAACAGTGTTTCAGGTTTATTTAATTTGATATTCTTATGTATGGTTGTGGTAATTATTGCTTATATTTGTGTGTAGGCTAACTTAAGTTAACCGCTTAATTATCAATTTAAATATCAAAATCATGGAACCCGTTTACATTGTTCTGATTGCCATTTTTGTTTTCTTTCTGCTCTCTGGGATTCGGATCGTAAGGCCCACGAATCGTGCATTGGTTGAGCGTCTTGGAAAGTACCATCATTTTGCCTCACCGGGATTTAACTGGATCATTCCTGGTATTGATAAGATGTATATTATCAACATCACCGAAAAGATGATTAATGCGGAACCACAGGAGATTATCACCAACGATAACCTGAATGCCAGGGTAGATGCCCAGGTTTATTTCAAGATTAAGTCGGATGAAGAGAGCGTGAAAAACTCTCAATACAATGTTAACAGCATTGAATATCAGATTGTAAACCTTGCCAGGACGACCCTTCGTAACATCATTGGCACGATGACGCTTAAATCTGCTAACAGCGAAAGGGGTAAAATCAACAAGGAGCTACACTCTACTTTATTGGATGAAACCCGTAATTGGGGAATTGAGATCGTCCGGACTGAGTTGAAGGAGATTGATCCTCCAAAGGATGTTCAAGAGACCATGAACAAGATTGTGAAAGCTGAGAATGAGAAGATTGCAGCCATCGACTATGCCACAGCAACCGAGACCAAAGCCGACGGTGAGAAACGAGCTGAGATCCGCAGGGCTGAGGGTATCAAGCAGGGGCAGATTCTGCGTGCGGAGGGAGAAGCCCAGGCGATTGCACTAGTCAATGAAGCAGCTGAAAAGTATTTTGTGGGAAACGCCCAAATGCTTCGCAGGATTCAGGCAATGGAAACCTCTTTAAAAGACAACTCAAAAATTGTGGTACCAATGGGATCTGACCTGGTTAATGTGATGGGAGAGATGGGTGGCATCATTCCGATCAGAGAAAAATCGGTCTAATTGGAGATTTTCACATTTTCCAATTTTCACATTGTTAAAAAGTTTTTATATTTGCACCCGCAATCCCAACAAACGCTAAGTGCCGGGATTGCGGTCAGGCGGGAATAGCTCAGTTGGTAGAGCACGACCTTGCCAAGGTCGGGGTCGCGAGTCCGAGTCTCGTTTCCCGCTCAACAAAACGTTCATTTTTATAGGACATCCATTCCTGCGGGAATAGCTCAGTTGGTAGAGCACGACCTTGCCAAGGTCGGGGTCGCGAGTCCGAGTCTCGTTTCCCGCTCCGTTGGATGCCCAGGTGGTGGAATGGTAGACACGTTGGACTTAAAATCCAATGGCCATTATGGCCGTGCGGGTTCAAGTCCCGCCCCGGGTACTAAGAAGCTTCGATAACAATCTGAAAAACAGAGACTTATCGAAGCTTTTTTATTTGCTACTGTAACACTACATTTAAAACATTTTTGTTTTTGAACGAAAAATAGGCTGTTGACGCATATATTCAACTGCATCAAACTTTTTTTTAATCGTTGTCTTCATAATCTATCAGTTCTGCTGCGAGATAGTTCATTTTCTAATGCGAAACTTCAATCATTTAATATAAATTGGTTGTATAAGTCAACTAGTTTATATTATCTTTGGCGAAAATTAAAATAATAAATGGAATCAAGCAAAATACTGGGATACATGTTGGGCAGAAGCCTTCGGGTTTTCAAAAATCAACTGATATTTGAATTCAAGGAAAAGAAAATCGAACTGTCATTTGAACAATTCGTTATTTTACATTTATTGAATGCGGATTGTAACTTGATTCAACAGGATCTGGCCAACCATCTTCAGAAAGACAAATCAATCATCGTTCGTCAAATCCATTATTTACTGGAGAATCAATACGTTGTCAGACTTACAAACAAAGCCGACAAACGGAAAAGAAATTTGATCCTTACAAAAAATGGTTTGGAGCTACTGAATCAAATGAAGGAGATCGCTTTAGAGATATCAAAGAAATTACTGATAGGAGTTAGCGAAAAAGAACTTGAAATATTTCGGAACGTGCTGATGAAAATTCAGGAGAATGGAGGGGCAGAAGCGAAAAAGAACCTTTAAATTATAGACTTAATCAACCAAAATAGAAATACATACCAAAAACAATATGCAAACAACTATGCAATTTAAAAATTTCGGAATCATTTTGATTATGCTTGCGGCGATTTCGTGTACCAATAAGCCAAAAGCCGGGCAGCCCGGAACTGCCGGTCAGGTAAAAGAATATCCTGTAATCGTTATAAAGACACAATCGACCCAACTTTATAAAGATTACCCTACGAAACTTCAGGGTCAGCAAACAGTTGAAATCAGATCGAAAATAACCGGATATATCGAGCAAATACTTGTTGATGAAGGTGTATATGTTAGAAAGGGGCAATTGCTTTTCCGTTTGAATGACAATGATATTCAAGCTTTGGTACGTTCTGCCGAAGCACTGGTAAAAGTTGCAGAAGCAGATGTAAAAGTTGCTCAGGTAAATGTAGAAAAAACCAAACCCCTGGTTGAAAAGAATATTATCAGCAAGTTTGATCTGGAATCGGTTGAGTCGACTCAAAAATCAAAAGAAGCACAACTTGCACAAGCCAAAGCAAATTTGGGGAACGCCAATGCGAACCTTCAATACACACGGATTACCAGTCCTGCTGATGGTACAATTGGAACCTTTCCGTTCAGGGTTGGCAGTTTGGTGAGCAGTTCAACCATTGAACCGCTGACAACGGTCTCGAATACCTTGAATATGTATGCCTATTTTTCGTTCAACGAAAAAGAATTCCTAACAATTACCAAAGGACTGGCAGGGAAAAACCTTCAGGAAAAATTCACCAAACTACCTGGTGTTTCGCTGATTATGGCCGATAACTCTGCTTATGACAAGGAAGGCCGCATCGAGACCGCCAGTGGATTGATCGATCAGCAGACCGGTTCTGTTAATGTTCGCGCCAGTTTTCCCAATCCCGATGGTCTTTTGCGCAGCGGAGGCAGCGGGCTTGTACGCATTCCTCAATTTGTTGATTCTGCAATCATTATCCCTCAGAAAACAACTTACGAGTTGCAAGGCAAACACTTTGTATATCTGGTTGGAACCGACAATAAAGTTCACAATACCGAAATTGAAATCCTGGTAGGTAACCTGAAAGATTCGTATGTGGTAACTAAAGGACTGAATGCCGGCGACAAAATTGTGTATGAAGGAATTGCTGCCCTGAGGAACGACACAGAAATCAAACCGAAACTAGTAGAAACCGGAAATCTTTCCGAAAACATGTCCCGAGGACTCGGGATTAAAAAATAAATCCGTAAGATCATGTTCAGAAGATTTATAGAACGGCCGATTCTATCATCGGTTATTTCAATCATTATTGTCATTCTTGGTGTTCTTGGCCTGATCAGTCTGCCAATCGAGCAATACCCAGACATTGCACCACCAACAATCCGTGTATCGGCATCCTACACCGGAGCGAGCGCCGAAACAGTATTGAAAAGTGTGGTGATCCCTCTCGAAGAACAAATCAATGGAGTTGAGAATATGATTTACATGAACTCAACTGCCAGCAACGATGGCTCAGCAATTATCGAAGTGTTCTTTAAACAGGGGATTAATGCCGACATGGCAGCGGTAAATGTTCAAAACCGTGTAGCCCGCGCCAACAGCTTACTTCCATCCGAGGTTACCCGTGCCGGGGTCATCACTGCCAAACGCCAGAACAGCATGTTGCTGATATTTTCGTTATACAGCGAAAATGGCGAATTCGACGAAACGTTCCTGCAAAACTACAGTAAAATCAATCTTCTGCCGCAGATTCAGCGTGTAACAGGAGTGGGCGATGCCTCGGTTTTCGGCGCCAAAGATTATTCGATGCGTATCTGGCTGAAACCCGATGTGATGGCCACATACAACTTGATGCCATCGGATATTATCACGGCCCTGAACGAACAAAACATCGAAGCTGCTCCCGGCCGTCTGGGCGAATTGAACAACCAATCGTTTGAATACGTGATCAAATATAAAGGGAAACTAACACAGCCTGATGAATTTGAGAACATCGTAATCAAAGCGGACAAAGACGGAAACATGTTGTTGCTGAAAGATGTGGCACGCATTGAAATGGGGGCAATGAATTACTCTGTTGCCACATCAGCCATGGACAAACCGGGAATTACCATGGGCGTTTATCAGGCTGCCGGATCAAATGCCCGTGAAGTGATCATCAATGCCAAAAAAGTACTTGACGAAGCGTCCAAATCTTTTCCTTCAGGTTTAAAATACAAAATATTGGTTGATGCCAATCAGTTCCTCGACAGTTCCATCTCCAAAGTTCTCCACACTCTTCTGGAAGCATTCATCCTGGTTTTTATCGTGGTTTTCATATTCCTCCAGAATTTCAGGGCTACTCTGATTCCAGCTATTTCGGTTCCGGTTGCCATTATCGGTACTTTTTTCTTCCTGAATGTGTTTGGCTTCACGATCAACCTGCTCACTTTATTTGCACTGGTACTTGCGATCGGGATTGTGGTTGACGATGCTATTGTTGTGGTCGAGGCGGTTCATGCCAAACTCGATCAGGGAGCGAAAAATGCACAGGAAGCCGCAGTTTCTGCCATGGATGAGATTTCTACAGCTATTGTTTCCATAACTCTAGTGATGTCGGCAGTGTTCATCCCGGTAACATTCATTACAGGTACAACCGGCGTATTTTACAAACAATTTGGGATTACACTGGCAGTGGCAATTGTTATTTCGGCAGTCAACGCCCTGACCCTGAGCCCTGCCCTTTGTGCACTGTTCCTAAAACCACATACTGAAAGTTCGTTGCACAAAAGAGGCTTCATGCAACGATTTTATGCTTCCTTCAACGTGGCATTTGATACGATGACCATACGTTATAAAAAGACGGCCAACTTCTTTTTGGGCCGCAAATGGATAGCCATCGCAATGATCATTCTTTTCTCCGGAGGCTTATGGCTTCTGATGAAAACCACTCCAACAGGATTCGTTCCTTCAGAAGATATGGGTCGGATATTTGTTGATATCAGTCTTCCTCCTGCAACCTCAATGGGAAAGACAAAAATAATAGTTGATCAGGTTGACAGTATCATTGGCAGCAATCCGGAAATGGAAGGAAGAACTGCAATTGTCGGAAGTTCATTAATAAGCGGGAAAGGCAGTTCATACGGAATGCTGATTTGCTGCATGAAACCTTTCGAAGAAAGAAAAGGGAAGGGTCAGGATATCAACTCGGTGATTACTAAACTGTATATGATGACCTCGCAAATTAAAGAGGCAAAAATCATCTTCTTTACACCGCCGATGGTTCCAGGATTCAGTATCTCCGGAGGGTTCGAACTAAAACTGGAAGACAAAACCGGAGGCGACATCAAGCAGTTTGAACAAAACGCCCGCCAATTCCTTGGGTCATTGAATCAACGGCCTGAAATTCAGTATGCCCTGACTTCCTTCAACACGAACTTTCCGCAATACCAGGTTGATGTGAATGCGGCCCGATGCAAACAGTCGGGAATTGGTGTCAGTTCAGTATTGTCGGCATTGCAGGGATATGTTGGCGGATTTTATGCTTCTGATTTTAACCGATTTGGTAAACAATACCGGGTTATGATTCAGGCAGAACCCCGTTACCGGGGAAATCCTGAAGACCTGAATAACATTTTCATCCGGACTTCAACCGGAGAAATGGCGCCGATAACCGAATTCATTTCCATGAAAAGGGTATTTGGTCCCGAGAATATTGGCCGCTTCAACATGTACACCGCAATATCGGTAACCGGAGCGCCTAACTTTGGTTATAGTTCTGGTGATGCCATTAAAGCGGTCCAGGAAGTGGCAGTCCAGACTTTGCCGACAGGTTACGGATACGAATTCTCAGGATTGACACGCGAAGAAATGGCTTCGGGTAACCAATCGATCCTGATCTTTGTGCTAAGTGTGATCTTTGTTTATTTCTTACTGGCAGCCCAGTACGAAAGTTTTATCTTGCCGTTTTCAATTTTGGTCTCTCTACCAATCGGAATTGCCGGTTCGTTCCTCTTTGCAAAATTAATGGGTGTTCAGAATAATATTTACCTGCAAATATCGCTGATTATGCTTATCGGACTGCTGGCGAAAAATGCGATCCTGATTGTTGAGTTTGCGCTGCAACGCCGTCACCGCGGAATGAGCATCGTGCAAGCTGCCGTTGAAGGGGCTACCGCGCGTTTGCGACCGATCCTGATGACTTCATTCGCCTTTATTTTCGGATTGATTCCGTTGGTAGTCGGTGGAGGTGTCGGAGCCAACGGAAATCGTTCTATCGGAGTTGGCGCCGTGGGTGGTATGTTGATCGGTACTATGATTGGAATCCTGGTGATCCCGGCCATGTTTGTGATCTTCCAAACGCTTCAGGAAAGAATTAATAAACCCGAAGCTCCGGAAATCTCGAAGTTGAACGATATGGAAGAATAGTTGATATCATCTAATCAGAAAGTAGAAATGAGAACAATTTCAATTAAGTATATTATCCTGATCGTCGGATTTACCGGTGCGTTGTACTCGTGCAATACTTCGCGCCATTTCCAACGCAATACCATCAATACAGACAATCTTTTCGGCAATTCTGCAACAAAAGATACAGCGACCATTGCCAATAAACCGTGGCGCGAACTTTTTACGGATAAATACCTTCAACAACTTATTCAGGAAGGTTTGGACAACAACCCTGACCTGCTTGTGGCTGTGCAGAGGGTACATGAGGCAGAAGCTTATTTTTTGCAGGGTAAAGCGGCCCTGCTTCCCGGTATTAATGGCAAAGGAACTGTAAACTATCTTCGCAATCCTGAGTCAATTTATCCCGACGGTCCACTCGAGGTGAAAAGCTATCAACTTGGAATGGAAGCGAGTTGGGAGATTGACTTGTGGGGAAAACTTCGCAGTTCAAAACGAGCAGCATATACCAACTTACTGGCTTCCGATGTAGGTAAAAAAGCGGTACAAACACGATTGATCGCTACTATTGCGGCCACTTATTACAGCCTCTCCGGTTTGGATTCGAAACTGATCATCACGCGGCAGACTGTTAAGAATAATATTGATCTGGTGGAAACCATCAAGGTATTGAAGGAAAGCGGCAAAGTAACTGGTGCAGCTGTTGTTCAAAGCGAAGCATCCCGTTATGCCGCAGAAGTGACAATTCCCGATCTGGAACAACAAATTACTGAAACAGAGAACACTCTTTGCCTTTTGCTGGGACGTACTCCGGGAACCATCGAAAGGGGGAAAGTTGACGAACAAAACATCATCCCGGTTTTGACTACGGGTGTTCCGGCTCAACTGCTCGACAATCGTCCGGATGTGATGCAGGCAGAGTTTAATGTGATGAGCGCCTTCGAAATAACCAATAATGCGCGTGCTTCCTTTTACCCGGCACTGACATTGACAGCTTCGACGGGATTTGTTGCTTCAGACCTTAAACAACTGATAGATCCCAAATCGATTGCCGTTAATATTATCGGGGGACTGACTCAGCCTATCTTCAACAAAAAGGTGAACATCACCAGGCTGAAAGTGGCCCGGGCACAACAGGAAGAGGCATTGATCTACTTTCGGAATACCTTGCTTACAGCAGGACAGGAAGTACATAATGCACTGAGTTTGTACGAACGGTCGATTCAGAAAATAGCTTTGCGCAAATTACAACTTGAGGCATTGGTAAAAGCGGTCGACTACACCAAAGAATTACTGATCTACGGTTCGGCTAACTACACAGAAGTGCTCAATGCACAAACGAGCCTATTGTCGGCGCAATTAAGCAGTGTCAATGACCGTTTGCAACAATTAGATGCGGTGGTGTCGCTTTATCGGGCGCTTGGCGGGGGGTGGAAGTAGAATTGGAATACTTACGTTGTTGATCCTTTAAATGAAAAATACAAAAAGCAGCACCAAGGAATCCCGGGTTCAGGGCATTTTTCGCTCACTTCAGTACAGGAATTATCGCCTGTTCTTCAGTGGTCAAAGTATTTCACTGGTTGGCACATGGATACAAAGGATAGCCACTCCCTGGCTGGTATATCATCTGTCAGGTTCGGTATTTTTGCTCGGATTAGTCGGTTTTGCAGGCCAGATCCCTACCTTTCTGCTCTCTCCGTTTGCAGGAGTTCTCACGGATCGATGGAACAAATACCATATTCTGATTGTCACACAGATATTAGCAATGATTCAGGCGCTTATTCTTGCATTCCTCTATCTGTCCGGGACTATTGAAGTATGGCATATTGTCGTACTCAGTGTGATACTCGGTTTTATCAACGCGTTTGATGTCCCTGCACGACAATCCCTTGTTATACATATGGTTGATAAAAAGGAGGACCTTGGCAATGCCATTGCCTTAAATTCGTCGATGGTGAACGGCGCCAGGTTACTCGGTCCTTCGATAGCAGGCTTGCTAATTTCCTTTGCAGGAGAAGGTTACTGTTTTCTGATAAATGGTATCAGTTATCTTTTTGTTTTGCTGTTTTTGTTTCTGATGAAAATAAATCTTCCCGCATTAAAGAAAAAAGAGAACCACATCCTGAAAGAATTCATGGAAGGCTTTCATTATACTTTCGATTCTCTTCCTATAAGGTATTTGATTCTCTTGCTTGCCCTGGTCAGCCTGATGGGAATGCCTTATACCGTCCTGATGCCTGTCATTGCCAAAGAAATACTGCATGGCGGACCCCATACCTTTGGCTTTCTGATGGGTGCATCCGGGATTGGAGCATTGACCGGGGCCCTTTACCTCGCCTCACGTAAAAATGTGCTCGGTCTTGGCCGAATCATTCCATTGGCTGCCGGAACTTTCGGTATTGGACTTGTTGCATTTTCATTTTCAGGAATATACCTAATTTCTTTGCTCTTGATGGTTGTCATCGGACTTGGGATGATGTTGCAGATGGCATCCAGCAATACCATTTTACAAACTATCGTGGATGATGACAAAAGAGGTAGAGTCATGAGTTTTTATACCATGGCCTTCATGGGCACTGCTCCCTTCGGGAGTTTCATGGCAGGAATTCTGGCAAAAACGATAGGAGTTCAGTATACAATTCTGATGGGTGGAATAACCTGCATTTTGGGAGCTCTCATCTTCGCAAGAAAGCTTCCTGAAATCAGAAAGACCATACACCCTGTTTACGTTAGATTAGGTTATATACCTGAAGAAATATCGTCAGGTATCCAGGCAGCAACTGAAATGACTGTACCCCCGAAAGAATAAACACTTTTCGTCAATGGAAAAAAGCTTTTGTCTGCGGGTTTACAAGGACCGTGTGGTAGGGGTATAATTTTCCCGCGAAAAGCCGAGTGACATATTATTCGTCAGGGAGGATAATGCCAACGACTGAATTGTCTCACCGGTAACCAATTTATTGATTTCATCACGGATTAGACCATACTGATGATGGAGTGGACATGGATTATTTTCATCACAGTTCTTTAACCCGAAACCACAACCAACGAAAAGTTCATCCCCTTCTATGGCGATGATAATTTCTTTCAGGGGCAAATCTTTTTTCTCCGGATCAAGAAAGAATCCACCTCCCTTTCCTTTCAACGATCTCACAAAACCCTGTTTGGCAAGGCGTTGGAAAATTTTTGCCGTAAAAAAAAATGGTGCTTCTATTTCGTGTGCTATCTCAGCAACCCCTGGTCTTCTGTCTTTCAGATTTTGAATCTGGATGTACACCATTCCTCTTAAAGCATATTCAGTCTCCTTTTTAAACACAATCAGCGGGTTTTGTTGTTAAACTTCCCTCAAAAGTAAAAAAAAACAGTTAACTTGTTTTTATTAAAAGACTTTTTTGTCTTTTAATAAAAAAGTAATATATTTGTCGCGTAGAAAAAGACAATGAACAACATAATAATAGCGAATAATATGGATACAGCTACTCAAAATTTAGAAAACGATCATATCAGCATTTTGAAATTGATTGACGTGATGAATCAGTATCTTCAATCATATTAGCCATCAAATCAATATTAAAGAAGTACCATAAGTGGCCGGGTATTTTCATAGCCTTATTTGCATTTTTCTTTGCATTTTCCGGAATATTGCTGAACCACAGAAATCTGATTTCTAGTGTTGATATTCCACGAAAATGGATGCCTCCAGGTTATCAATACAAAAACTGGAATCTGGGTGGAGTAAGGTCTTCCTTATCTGTTGGCGATGACTCTCTGCTGATTTATGGAAATATTGGCGTTTGGATGGCAACAAAAGGATTGACCAGCTTCACAGACTTCAACAGCGGCTTCCCGGATGGTATAGACAAAAGAAAGATATATTCAATTGTAAAGTACCGGCAAAGCCTGATAGCCGGAACACATTTCGGTCTCTTTGTCAATACTTTGAAATCCGGGAAATGGATACAGGTTCCGATGTTGGAAGGGGAAGAACGTATCTGCGATCTGGCTGTAAGGAAGGATACGCTGCTGATTTTAACCCGTAATTTTTTCTATCGGACAACTGACCTGATTCATATCGAGCAAATTCAGCTGCCACCACCCGAAGGTTATGATCGCAAAGCCGGACTTTTTCTCACTTTGTGGGAGTTGCACAGCGGTCAGCTTTTTGGATTTGCAGGGATGTTGTTTGTTGATATACTCGGTCTTGTGTTGATTTTTCTCTCCTTGACAGGTTTGCTTCATTTTCTCTTTCCCAAATGGATCAGCAGATTAAAAAAACAAAAGCAAGATTACTCGGGGACGATAATCCTAAAAAAATGGAACCTAAAATGGCATAACCTGATAGGATACATTTTTGTGGTATTTCTCTTTGTTAATACATTAGCGGGAATGTTTCTTCGTCCTCCATTACTGATTCCAATCTTTTCATCTCAGATAGGCGCCCTGCCTTACTCCAATCTGGATACAAACAATCCCTGGCATGACAAGTTGCGCCGGGTGGTATGGAACGAGGGGACTAAGAATTACCTGTTTTATACTTCAGACGGATTCTATTATGCGGATCAGAAACTTAAAAAGGATCTTATTCTTATACCGAATCAACCACTGGTCAGCATAATGGGTTGCAACACTTTTGAACCCTTTGACGCTGAAAGTTATCTGGTTGGTTCGTTTAGTGGTCTATTCATTTGGAATCCTGTTTCTGCCAGGGTAACCGATTTTTTTACCGGTGAGATGGCAGAAACCGCTCGCGGCATGGGACGTCCGGTCGGACAAAACATGGTAACGGGTTATATAAGTAGTCGATCCAATAGAAATTATTGGATCGACTATAACAGGGGCATACTTGCTATTGATGGTGGAACTCCCTTTCCGAAAATGCCGGATAATATTCTGAAACTAACCCCGATCTCACTTTGGAATGCAGCACTTGAAGTACATACCGGAAGGATTTTTGAACATCTGATCGGTCCATTTTACCTTCTTTATGTCCCTTTGATGGGACTTACCCTACTTATTGTGCTCATCAGTGGAATATTAATATGGTGGAAGAGTTCCAGAAAAAAATAACCCATTGGGGCTATTTTACATAACTGGTTTGGAAATCAAATCCTTACCAGAAAGGCGGACTTTTTCATTTGATTTATTTTATATTTGCCAACAATTACTGATCGCTTCGTGGGCTTTGCCTGGCCGTAGAACGATCAAACAAATTGGCTGAATGACTAAATCGCACATTATCTGGATCACAGGAGCCTCTTCAGGCATTGGAGAGGCATTGGCACTGCAATGGGCAGTTCCCGGAACACAACTGATCCTATCGGGACGCAATCATCAGCAACTCGAAATAATTAAAGATTCTTGCATCTTAAGAGGAGCCGATGTTAAAATTATCGCTTTCGACCTTACCAGGAAGGAAGAAATTGCAAAGGCCGTGGCAGAGGTTCAGGAAACTTATCCCCGAATTGATATTATAGTCAATAACGGAGGCATTTCTCAACGGTCACGACTACTCGATACGCCCGAAGAAGTTGCCCGCCGGATCATGGAAGTGGATTTCTGGGGCCATGTAAACCTCACACAGCAGGTTTTGCCTTTCATGATCAGGACCGGAGGAGGCAAAATATTGGTAATCAGCAGCCTGGCCGGATTATTCGGATTCCCGATGAGATCGATGTATGCTTCTGCAAAGCATGCTTTGCACGGATTTTTTGAGACGCTCCGGCTCGAGCACTTCCGGGATAACATCCGGGTTACCATGGTTTGTCCGGGGAGGGTGAAAACCAATATTTCCCTCCATGCGCTTACTTCCACCGGAAAGGAACACGGACTGATGGACAGAAGCCAGGAAAAAGGCGTACGTGTCGAACGCTGCGCCGCCAAAATCATACGTGCGGTGAACTGTAACCGAAAAGAGGTAATTATTGGAAAAAAAGATGTAATTATGCCTTATCTAAAAAGGTATATTCCCTGGCTATTTTATATAATAGCAAAAAGGATTGATACACTTGGCTGATCTTAAACAAATTAAACTATGGAAGGGATAATAATTAGCGGTATTCAACAACTTGGAATCGGTGTAACCAATGTTGCAGAAGCGTGGAAATGGTACCGCAAATACCTCGGCATGGATATCAAGGTATTTGAGGAAAGCGCCACCGCATCGCTGATGTTACCCTATACCGGGGGAAAGCCACAGAAACGTCATGCTGTGCTCGCGATGAATATGAATGGTGGCGGCGGTTTCGAAATCTGGCAATACACAGAAAGAACCCCGAAGCCTCCTCTTCTTGAGCCACTCTTGGGAGATCTTGGAATTTTCGCCGCAAAAATCAAGACCCGTGACGCACAGCAGACACACAGCTGGTTTACAAAAGAGCAGTTAAACGTCAGCAGTCTGGAAGTCGATCCTGACGGACGCAATTTTTTCTTTGTCACCGACCCTTTCAACAACGTTTTTCAGGTCATTGAGTCGAAGAACTGGTTTGGAAACCGCAAAAAGCATACAGGATCGGTGTATGGCGTCATCATTGGCGTCACCAATGTAGAGAACTCCTTAAAAGTCTATTCAGATATTCTCGGTTACGATCAAATAGCCTTCGACAAAAAAGGTACTTTTCCTGATCTTTCTTATTTGAACGGAGGAAATTCGCAATTCAGAAGGGTATTGTTGAAACACAGCAAACCCCGCATGGGCGCTTTTGGAAGCCTTCTGGGAGATAGCGAAATTGAACTCATCCAGGCTGAAGACCGGGTCCCGAGAAAGATTTATGAGGACCGTTTTTGGGGAGATCTGGGTTTTATCCACCTCTGTTACGACATCAACGGGATGGAAGAACTGAATGCGGCTTGCGCAGCGCGTGGATTTGCTTTTACGGTCGACAGTTTTGCGCAACACGAAGGAAATAGTTTCGACATGGGGGAGGCCGCCGGCCATTTCTCCTATATCGAAGATCCGGATGGCACGCTGATAGAATTTGTGGAGACCCATAAGCTGCCCATTATGAAGAAGTTAGGTCTATATCTGAATCTTCAGAAAAGAAATCCATCCAAACATTTGCCCCGTTGGGTGTTGAAAACCTTGAGCCTGAGCAGGGTAAAAGACTGATATTCGGCCCTGAGCCGTATTTTCGGTAAAATAATTTCAATTTTTCTGTAAACATGCCGTGTACCGGTGGATAGTCTCTTCCAAACCGAGGTAAAGCGCATCCGAAATCAGCGCATGCCCGATGGAAACTTCCAGCAAATTGGGAATATGCTGGTCGAAATAGCGCAGATTTTCCAAGCTCAGATCATGGCCGGCATTCAGTCCCAGGCCATATTTTTCGGCCACCTTTGCAGCTTCAATAAAGGGTTTTATGGCTTTTGCCGGATCCTTCGGATAGTCAGTCGCGTAAGGTTCGGTATATAATTCCACCCGGTCGGCGCCAATTTTGGCGGCTCCTTCAATCATCCGTTTTTCTGTGCCAACGAACAGGGAAACCCGGATGCCGGCCGACTGAAATCTTCCTGTGACCTCTTTCAAAAAATCGTTATGGAGAACCGTATCCCAACCAGTATTGGAAGTAATGGCAGAAGGGGAGTCCGGAACCAGCGTAACCTGATCGGGTTTCACCTCCAGCACCAACGCGATAAAACGCGGATCGGGGAAACCCTCGATGTTAAATTCGGTTGTGATCAGTGGTTTAAGCTCGTGTGCATCGGCATACCGGATGTGCCTTTCGTCCGGCCGTGGATGGATGGTGATCCCTTCCGCGCCAAACTTCTGGCATTGAATTGCAGCGAAGGTAACGCTGGGCATCGTTCCGCCCCGACTGTTTCGCAATGTTGCAATTTTATTTATATTTACACTTAATCGTGCCATTTTAGCTTCCTATTAATTAGGTTTGCAATTTACGAAATGATTCTTATTCTTTTTCATCCTTCATAATTAGCTGATCATGATAGCCGAAACACTTATATCTGATTCAATTCCTTTCGTAAGCCTTCAGGATACTGCTTCCAAAGTGCTTTCACTGATGGATGTTTTCAGGGTGTCTCATCTTCCCATTGTGGTTGAAAATGAATATCTTGGGGTGATATCGGACAAAGAGATATTCGATGCGCAAGATTTTGATGAGCCCCTATCAGCTTTTGTCTCCGATCAGCTGCTGAAACCGCACATTCATCCGCATCAGCATATTTTCGAAGTGGCGGCCGTCGCGTCCGGATGCGGAGTATCTATCGTACCGGTGCTTGCAGAGGATCATACCTACCTGGGATCAATTTCCAGGTATGATTTGTGCAATACCCTTACCACACTTTTTTCTCCCGACGAGCCCGGAGGTATCATCGAACTGCAAATGTGCGAAAGGGATTATTCACTGGCACAGATTACCCAGATCATTGAGGGTAATGATGCTCATGTTCTGAGTCTATATACCTGGAAACCAACAGGATCAACAACCGAACTGAATGTGACCATCAAAGTCAATATGGTGGATCTTTCAGGAATTATTCAGACCCTGAATCGTTACAATTATAATATTATCGGCACTTTCATGGATCAGACTCCGCTGAATAGCCTGATAGACGACAGGTTCGACCAGTTTATGAGATACATTAATACTTAAATCTGACATTTAATGAGAATTGCCCTTTTTGGCTGGAACATTGCCCCTATTTTCCAGGATAGCATGGTGAGGCTGCTGGATATTCTGCACCAGCATGAAGCCGAAGTGATTGTGTTTAAACCTTTTCTTGAGTACCTGCAGCAGGAGGTCGGGATCGATGCCGGGCGGGTTGACAGTTTCAATACCCATCAGGAACTGAGAGGAGTTGATTATTTTATGAGCATCGGTGGTGACGGGACCTTCCTGGAGGCCATCACTTTTGTGAGGGATTCCGGCATACCAATGGTGGGAATTAACAGCGGCAGGCTAGGTTTTCTGGCTGATATCGCGCAGTCGGAACTTGAATCTTCGATGGAGATGTTTTTTTCGGGCAAATTCATCCTGCAACCGCGTTCGCTGCTTCGACTGGAAAACGAATTCGGATTTTTTGACAATTTTCCTTATGCACTGAATGAGTTTACCGTCCACAAACAGGACTCTTCCCAGATGATTACTGTTCATGTTGAGGTTGGTGGAGATATGCTTAACAGTTACTGGGCCGACGGACTGATTGTTTCCACCCCTACCGGGACGACCGCTTATTCACTGAGTGTCGGCGGACCGATTATCTCACCGGAATCTTCCAATTTCGTTATCGCCCCGATTGCCCCGCATAATCTGGCCATCCGGCCGGTTGTGATTCCTGACCGGGAGGTGGTGCGGCTTTGGGTGGAAGGCCGGGGGGGAAGATACATGGCCTCCCTCGATTCCAGATCGGCTCCTTTTGAGAATGAAATGGTCTGGACGATTCGTAAATCCGACTTCATCATCAATGTTTTGAAGTTTGAAAACCAGTCGTTTTATGAAACCCTGCGGAAAAAACTGTTGTGGGGAATAGACAAACGTAACTGAGTTTCTATTACCTTTGCATGGCACTGTAGCTTCGCATTATTGTATGTTACTCTGTCCGACTGTTTGAATTGTTGCATGAAAAAACTGATTGTCTCCCTAATCTTGTTTCTCTGTTTTTTGTCGGCACGGCCGCAAAGAACAACTGATATAGGTGTGCGCATCGGTGCGGCAGCTTATTGGGGTGATATTCAGAATGTTGATTACAGTAAGTCAATAACGCCCATATATGGAGTCCTGGGTAGGTTTAATTTTAACAAGCGTATGTCCGTCCGCGGACAACTTGTTACAGGTAATCTAAAGGCATACGGGACATTACCAGATGTTAATCTTGCAGATCCGGCTGTAAATCAGCCGAATAACGATTGGAAACCATACATAAAAGAGGTAAACAATGCTTATTATTTCAAACGAAATATCCAAACTGTTGAAGCTTTATTTGAATTCAATTTCCTTGATTATCAAATGGGCAGTTTAAAGAAGAATAGATTTACGCCATTCTTGTCTGTCGGAGTCGGAGGCTTTTATTCCCGGGCACCGAGGCAGGGTACCATCATTCTTGATCCCATTAGTTTCGGTAGTTCTCTTAATATGCTCATGGCTTACCGCGGACCAAACGGGGATTTGGAAATCTCCAACAAAACAGATGCCCTTTCCCCCATTATTCCAATGGGATTTGGTATTAAATACAATCTTACCAAGAGGTTAGGGGCATGTATCGAATTTTGTGTACGAAAAACATTTACGGATAATATTGATAACCTGGTTGATCCCACAAGATTTCAATCAGTGGCGGATATTACTGGGAACTATCCGCCTGCTATGGCTTCAAATAAGTTAATAAACAACGATTGGTATGCATCTTTGCATCTTTCTTTGCATTGGCAAATTTGGGCCGAGAAAGGGAATTGTAAAGTAAATGATCCCAATGCTAAATATGGAAAGAAAAGTGCCTTCTAAAGAATTGATAGTCAATAAAATACCGCAACATGTCGCCCTAATCATGGATGGCAACGGACGATGGGCCGAACTTCATGGTAATGACCGGATTTTTGGTCACCGGCAGGGAGTTGAAGCGGTAAGGTCTGTCGTTGAAGGAGCTGGAGAGATTGGAATAGAATATCTTACGTTGTATGCTTTCTCGACTGAGAACTGGAACCGCCCCAAAGAAGAGGTCGATGCCCTGATGGGATTACTCGTTCATGCCATTGTAGCAGAAACCGATAACCTCCATAAAAACAATGTTTCTCTGCATGCCATTGGTGATCTGAAATCCATGCCGGAAGAAGTCCAGCAGAAATTAGCCGGGGCAATTGAAAAAACATCAGGAAATACGGGTCTGAGACTGGTGCTCGCATTGAGCTATTCGGGCAGGTGGGAGCTGGTGGAAGCCTTTAAAAATATGGCTGAAGAGTTAAAAAACAACAAAATTGTCAAAAGTGACATCAATGAGGAGTTGATTGGAAAATATCTTCCTACATTTGGCCTGCCCAATCCTGAACTACTGATTAGAACCGGTGGGGAATTCAGGGTCAGTAATTTTCTTCTTTGGCAGATCGCCTATACTGAGCTGTATTTTACGCAGAAGTTATGGCCGGACTACCGTAAAGAAGATCTTTTTGAGGCAGTTAATGATTTCCAAAAAAGAGAGAGACGATTTGGAAAAACCAGTGAACAAATCAGAATCTGACATGGTCAAAAGAGTTTTATTTTTATTTCTTGCTTTATTTTTCAGCGCTCATCTTTACGCTCAAACGGTAGCAGACAGTACAAATTTCTCCGTTTTTTACGATAGCCCAAAAAAATATACCCTTGCCGGACTGGAAATTAGCGGTATCAGATTCCTGGATACGGAAGTTTTAAAAGGACTTTCCGGTTTAAATATTGGCGAAGAAATTACCATTCCTGGTGATATGGTCACGGCTGCTTTAAGGAAATATTGGAAACAGGGTTTGTTTTCTGATGTAAAAATATCAGCCTCAAAGATTGTCGGGGATAAGATCTGGCTGAACATTTACCTGCAGGAGAGACCGCGTCTCTCGACCAAGAATTATCATGGAGTCAGTAAGAGTGAAAAGGAAGACATCGAGAAGCAAGTGATGATGCTGGTCGGCGGGCAGGTGACTGATAACCTTGTTAATACGGCTCAACGACAGATACTTAGCTACTATCAGGGGAAGGGTTTCTATAATACTGAAGTCAGTATTGTTCAGAAAGACGATACGGCCAAACAGAACCAGCTGGCACTGGATATTAATGTCAACAAGAAAACAAAAGTCAAAATTACGAAAATAGAGTTTGTTGGCGTTAAACAGGTGAAGACCTCGGTACTGGAGCGTTCAATGAAGAAGACAAAAATGAAGAAACTGGTTAACTTCTTCTCTTCCAAGAAATTCCTACAGGATAAATATGACGAGGACAAGATCAATCTGATCAAAAAATACAACGAAAATGGTTTCAGGGATGCTATTATTGTGTCTGACACCATCATCAAGGATACCACAAGGAATACGGTCACACTGAAGTACTGGATCGAAGAAGGTCGAAAGTACTATTTTAGGGATATCCGTTGGGTAGGCAATACTGTTTTGACTGACATGCAGCTTTCTCAAGTACTTGGGATCAAGAAGGGGGATATTTTCGACCAGAAATTGCTCGAGAAAAGGCTCACAGAAGACGATGATGCGGTCTCTAACCAATACTTGAATACCGGTTATTTGTTCTTTAACCTGAACCCAGTGGAGGTGAAGGTCGAAAATGATTCGATCGATTTTGAGATGCGGATTGTGGAAGGATCCCAGGCAACCATTAATTCGATTGGCATCAAAGGAAATACCAAAACCAATGAACATGTTGCCCGAAGGGAGCTTTTCACAAGGCCCGGACAACTTTTCAGCAAGGAAAATATCATTCGTTCGGTTCGTGAACTCTCTCAGATGGGACACTTTAATCCGGAGGCTATCAAACCAGATGTGGTGCCTCATCCTGAAGATGGTACAGTAGATATCAATTACGAACTGGAAGAGCGTGCCAACGACCAGGTCGAACTCTCAGGCGGCTGGGGTGGAGGTATGTTTGTCGGAACAGTGGGTCTGAAATTCTCCAACTTCTCGGTACGAAATATTGGCAACAAGAAGGCCTGGAAACCGCTCCCTACCGGAGATGGTCAAACACTGACGCTTCGTGCACAAACCAATGGTTCTTATTATCAGTCTTATAGTTTCTCCTTTACCGAGCCATGGCTGGGTGGAAAGAAACCGAATTCCTTAACCTTCTCTGTCTATTATTCCAAACAGACCAGAGGTAACAGTGATTACAACTACGGTGGCGGTAGTATGTACGATCCTTATGGCGGTTACGGCAGCCAAT
>Ga0209430_1001109_pt1 | contig 21349 bp, 18 predicted proteins | sample BarGraIncub1133A_FD_184504 | JGI IMG/M metagenome (GOLD analysis project Ga0209430, IMG submission 184504) | Arctic peat soil microbial communities from Barrow, Alaska - Barrow Graham LP Incubations 11-33A (SPAdes) (version 2) | ecosystem: Environmental > Terrestrial > Soil > Wetlands > Peat... | reverse complement strand
TGGTTCTGTCGGTTCAGCATTAGCAAATAGCTGAATTCAATGTGTTCGTAAGCCGGCCAAAATATTCTGAAAGCATCGGCAGCATCTTTGGAGCCGGTCACTTTTATTCGGTCTTTGGCCTTGACGTGTGATGAATAAGAGATTTGTACTTCTGCTATAAATTCCGGAATCATGAGTTTCACCGCTGCCTTACGGATTTATTTTGGCATCTGGCCCGCCGTTACGTTTAAATTTCAGGCAGACCAGATTGAGCCGGGCGGATTCTTGTCAATGGGTGAATGTCTGGTTTTGACCAGTTAGAAGTCGGGAGTCAGAAGTCGGAAGGCAAAAGCTGACCGAACACGAAGTGACGTCGGGTGCTGCTCCTAAAATTAGCCACTGCAGCAGCCAAAGTCTCTTGACTTTTCCGATCTGGCGATCAATACCTTTGACCTGGAATTTAAGTGTAACAGCAAACGTTCACTGTAATCAGTTTTTAGTAAAAACCTTCCGTCTTATGGATTCGGAATGGAATTATTGTTGATTTTCCACAAAAAAAGCCTCCGTAAAAGAGACTTCATAAAGACTTTTTTTTAAATTATTGACCAATTGTCCAGGACCACATTTCCCAATAATCAGGATTTTCTTGTTCCCATTTACTTAAAGATTCAGAATCTTCAGCACTATTGCGTTTCCCAAATAAAAATTCCAATTCATCCTGTTTCTGAATATCTTCTAAAACTAAAGTTGTTTTCATGACAATAAATATTAAGGTTAAAAATTTTATGCAAGGTGAAAGGGTGGCATGGCTGGGCAGTCAAGGAGGAACTGGAATACCGGACTGATCCCGTATTTCTCGGGAAGAGGGAGGATATGCCGGGAAAATCCTTGACTGAGCGAAGCAGTACCTGATGGGATACCCTACCTTAGCATAGAATTCCAACCGTTCAGTGTCATGAAAACAGTTGGTTTATAGACAGCAAATGAGTACCTTGGATTATGTTTTTGGGAAAAGCAGGCTTAATATACGGTAATATTGGGATGAGCAAAAAAAGAGACCCGAAGGCCTCTCTCGCTATTCAACTGAACCAGTTGGCGAAGGTTCCGCTTTCTGATTCAGCATATAGTTAACAGCATTTTGCGCCTGTGCTGCAGCCAGAACAAGCACCTTGGGATCATCCTTGAAAGTTCTGATCCAGCTTTTGATGTAGGCAGCGTTGTTTTCAATGGTTTGTTGTTCAATATTTGTTAAACCACACAGGTAGGCAGCACCCATTTCAGCACAGAGCTCCTCTTGACTATAATCCTGAGAACCGAATTTATGATCTTTAATTTTTTCATGACGGCCAAGCCTTGACCTGTGACCTGTGCTGTGGACAAGTTCATGATACATAGTCGAATAGCACTGTTCGTCATGAAAGAAAGATCTTCGACTCGGCATACAGACAGTATCTATTGAAGGAGAGTAGTAAGCATGATCACTGTCCCATTCAATCTTTGGACAATCTTTCCACTGGTAAATGATCTGATCAGCAGCTGCAATGAAATTAAAATCGTGATCAAAAGCTTCAGTATCCGGGATCCTCTTTGGATCAATTCCTTCAGTTTGTAAAAGGTTGAAAACATTGTAGTAGCGAAGAAATGGTGTTTTCTTAATTGATCCGTCTTTCTCTTCGGATTCAAGAATTTTCCAGAAAACCACCATTGTCGCTTTTTCTCCTTTGCGGATATTACCGCCAAGTGCTCTTGCCTGTTCGAAAGTCATGTAAAACGGCGAAGTGTAAGGAAGGCAAAGCAGCATCCAGAAGTTAATTCCGGTATAAGTGCGATTAGATGTCATATTACGAGGCATTCCGTTTTTGGTTCGCCAGGGAATCTGCCATGGAACAACTCCAGCTTCCAATCTGTCAATAATTTTCTGCGTAACAACTTCATAAAGATCCATTTTATTCATCTGTGATGCTTCTGCCTTGAAGACTTGTTTTGGCAACTGGCACGCCGGTTAAATTTTTGCGTGCCCATCATTGAGCTGCCACGGATAAGGTCAACGGGGTGCATGTCAGTTTGCCACCCTGCCAGAAGGGTAGTGTTATTTAGGCAAACTGAACGTATCCGAAGGATTCCGGCGTGCCGGAACCCCTTTACCGTTCCGTGGAGCGATCAATAACTTTGAAAAAATTTGAGTGGAGTGTCTATCTATATCTACTTCAAAAAATCAGAATACTTTATTTTAGGGCTGGGTACAATCAGTACAAATTATTATCAATAAAATGTTCATTTTTCCTAATTTTACCATCTTTGCAAATAATGGCGTCGGGAAGAAAGAATTGAACAGCAAATTTCCTTTTTACGCCAAACTTTAAATATTCAAAATTGAACGCTTTAGATATGACCGACAAACTGGACCTTCAATCACCCGACCTGGTAAACGAAAATATTCAAAAAATAGCTACCATTTTTCCCAATTGTGTGACCGAAACCGCCGAAGGAAAAGCCATTGACTTCGATCTGCTCCGGCAGGAACTCAACCATGAGATTGTGGAAGGTGCCAAAGAACGGTACCGGTTGGAGTGGCCAGGTAAGCGTGAAGCGATTGTTACGGCCAATTTACCTACCACCAAAACCTTGCGCCCTGTTCCTGAAGAGAGCGTGAATTTCGACACCACCGAAAACCTCTACATCGAGGGCGACAATCTCGAAGTGCTGAAGCTTTTGCAGGAAAGTTACCTGGGCAAAATAAAGATGATATACATCGACCCACCTTACAACACAGGGAACGACTTTGTGTATAAAGACAACTTTACACAAAACAGTGAGGAATTTAAAGAAGATAGTGGCCAAACCGACGAAACTGGCAACCGTCTGGTTGCCAATCCAGAAACCGGTGGCCGTTATCACTCGGATTGGCTCACGATGATGTATCCTCGTCTAAAACTTGCCCGAAATTTATTGACTGATGATGGTATAATTTTTATATCTATTGACGACCATGAAGTCCATAATTTGCGGAAGGTTTGTGATGAAATATTGGGGGAAGTAAATTTTTTGGGAGCTTTTGTTTGGCACAGAAGACAAAACGCAGATAATAGAAATTTCTCAAATTTGTCACCCGACCATGAGTATTTATTGTGTTTTATTAAAAATGAGCAAACAAAGCTATATGGTAAGTTAATAGATGCGTCCAAATATAAGAACCCGGATAATGATACTCGTGGGCCTTGGGCAAGTATAGATTTATCGGGACTTGCAACAAAAGACCAGCGACCCAATCTCCATTATGACATTATTGATCCAGTAACAGGCGCAATTTACCCACCGAATCCCAATCGTGGCTGGTCAAAAAGTAAAGTAAATATTGAACAGATGATCCTAGAAGGAAGAATTTTATTCCCCAGAAAAGAAACAGGACGACCTAGAGAGAAAAAATTTCTTGATAGTTTAAATAGTGATGTTACTGGATTTTCAACTTGGCTCAACTCTGATGAGGTTGGCTTTACGACTAATGGGACAAGGGAGTTCTCGTTATTATTTGAAGGCAAATATTTTGATTTCCCTAAACCTTCAAATCTCTTAAAAACAATTATACTGCAAGGAATGAGTAAAGAATCAACCATTCTCGACTTCTTTTCCGGTTCATCAACTACTGCCCACGCGATAATGCAGTCCAATGCCGAAGATGGTGGCAAACGCAAATTCATCATGGTCCAACTCCCCGAAAAAACAGACGAGAAAAGCGATGCTTGTAAAGCTGGGTACAAAAACATCTGTGAGATTGGAAAAGAGCGCATCCGACGCGCCGGGAAGAAGATTGAAGAGGAATTAAAGGCGAAAATTGAAAAGCAAAAAGAGGAACAGGCTGGCAAACTGGAATTTGTTGATGAAGATCAATCCATTAATCAGAACGATCAAAGTTTGGATATTGGTTTCCGTGTTTACCGCATCGATTCCAGTAATATGCAGGATGTTTATTACCGTCCGCAGGATTACAAACAGGCCAATCTCGATCTTTTTGCCGACAATATCAAACCCGACCGCACTCCTCGCGACCTGTTGACACAGGTGATGCTCGATTGGGGTTTACCGCTTTCGTACCGCATCGAAGAGATACTCATCGATGGCAAACAAGTATTCAGGGTAGCGCAAAATTCATTAATTGCTTGTTTCGACAATGGCATCAACGAAGCCTTTGCAAAAGAACTGGCCACACATGCACCTCTGCGCGTTGTCTTCCGCGACCGCTCCTTTGCCGACGACACTGCGAAGGAAAACGTGAAACAATTGCTCAAACAATTGAGTCCGGAAACAGAGATGAGAGTGATTTAAAAAAATATTGGAGATGTTTAGGTTGTTACGTCAACCTATTAAATCACCTAAATGTATTCATGTTAAAGAAGATACAACTAAAATTAGTAGTAAACCTGCTAATAAAGGTGTTGAAAAATATGAAAATTGTATTGAAATGAAAGATTCTTGTAGAAATAGTTGTAAATGTGATATTATTGGTTGTATATTTGCAACCAATAATACTCGCCACGCTTCTCGTAAGATCAGCGCACCCAGGCGAGTTTTCGATTTTTATAGGGAGGCATTATCATGATCTACACTAAGCCTCCTCTTTCTATCCAGGAACAAATTCAACGATTAAAAGATCGCGGACTTACATTCGGTAACGAAGTTAAAGCAGCCCATTACTTATCGAATATTAGTAATTATCGCTTACGCGCTTATACTTATCCTTTTCAGGATAATTCAGACCCCAATCATCCTTTCCTAACAGAAATGAGTTTTGAAGATCTAATTAGTTTATACGTTTTTGACAGAAAACTTCGAATACTCATTTTTAATGGGATAGAAAAAATTGAAATAGCACTTCGTACAAAGATTATTTACGAATACTCGATAGATTGTGGAAATGGCAATTGGTACGAAGATGAAACCATGTATTACGATCATATTCAATTTGAAGAGCACATGGAAACATTGCTAAATGAGATAGATAGATCGAACGAAACATTTATTGATCATTATAAAACCAAATATACACAACCTGAAAACCCACCAGCATGGATGGCGTTAGAAGTGGCTTCATTTGGATTACTAAGCAAGATATATCGCAATCTTTTAAACACTAAACTAAAGACCAAGGTGGCACGAGAATTTGGATTAACAAATTCGATGGTATTATCCAGTTGGATGTTTACTTTCTCAAACATGCGCAATATCGTTGCTCATCATGGTCGGTTGTGGAACCGAAGATTTGTTGCATCAGTTCAGCTACCTACACATACATTAAGACCGTTTCTACAAAATACTAATATTTACCCCAATAAACTTTATGCATTAATGAGTTGTATGAATTTTATTTTGCAAGAAATAAGTCCAGGCAATAGTTTTGTAGCTGACTTCAAAAACCTACTACAAACAAGCGATTTTATTTTCCTGCATGAAATGGGATTCCCTGCCGATTGGGAAAATGAATCAATTTGGCAATAGATTAAAAATTCTTATTTGACAGTTATTTGAAAAACAGAATAATGAAGTTACAATTCAAAGAACAACTCTTCCAGATTAACGCGGTTAAGGCCGTGGTTGATTGCTTTGCAGGTCAGCCACAGGAAACTAACCGCTTTACATTGGAACGGTCCAAAGATATTCTCCGGAAAGCCAAAGCCGTAGCGGCTGGCGATACCCAGGCACAGGTCGATTTCGAGGCCGAAGTGATGGAGCGTATTGGCTATCGTAACCGTCCGCTGTTCATTACCGAAAACCAAATTTTAAAGAATATTCAGGACGTTCAGCAAGGCAACGACATATTACAAAGCGAATCAATCGAGCGTCCAAAAGGGGAAAAGAGCAGCTACAATCTCACCATCGAAATGGAAACGGGTACCGGCAAAACTTATACTTATATCCGTTCAATGTACGAACTTCACAAACACTTTGGATGGAGTAAATACATCATTGTCGTGCCCTCAATAGCTATTCGCGAAGGAGTTTACAAATCATTTGAAGTCACAGAAGAACATTTCCAGGAACTGTATGGTCACAAGATAAAGCCCTTTATTTACAATTCATCGCGTCCGCAGGATATCGAAAGCTTTGCGGCCGATAGCCGTATCAGTGTAATGATTATCAATACACAGGCATTCAACGCAACAGGTAAGGATGCACGGCGTATTTATATGGAACTCGATCAATTTGCCTCGCGTCGCCCAATCGAGATTATTTCACAAACAAACCCGATCCTGATTATTGACGAACCACAATCGGTTGATGGTGACAAAACCTTGCAGCAAATGCAGGAGTTTAAACCACTGTTCACCGTTCGATATTCAGCAACTCATAAAGTGGAATACAACAAGGTGTATCGCCTCGATGCCCTGGATGCCTACAACAAAAAGTTGGTGAAGAAAATCCAGGTTAAAGGAATTAATCTGAAAGGTTCAACCGGAACCACGGGATATTTATACCTTGAACAGATTGTAATCAGCAGTTCAAAAGCGCCTTTGGCATTGATCGAGTACGAAAAACGTAACGGATCGGGCGTTAAACGTGTCCGTGAAAAGTTAGAGAAAGGAACTGACCTGTTTGATCTTTCGGGTGGTATGCCGCAATATAAAAACTTTCTGATACAGGAGGTTGATGGCTATTTCAACAAAATTGTAATCAATGGTGAAGATCTTTATGCCGGTGAAGCCATAGGCGATCTGGATGAAAAAGCCTTCCGGAGAATTCAGATTCGTGAAACCATTCTTTCGCACATGAATAAAGAAAAGCAACTTTACGATTCGGGTGTAAAGGTGCTCTCCCTGTTTTTTATCGATTCGGTCGAAAAGTACCGCAAATATGACGAGGCAGGAGTTGAATTGCCAGGCGAATATGCCCAAATCTTTGAGGAAGAATACAACCTGATCCGCAACGAATTTGTCGATTTGTTTCACCAGGAATACAATGATTATTTGTACAAACATACTCCACGGGAAGCCCATCGGGGATATGCACCTTCAAATTATATCGATTACCTGAACAGGGATGTTGCAAGCAGCGTCCATAACGGCTATTTCTCTATTGACAAGAAAAGCAAGCGGATTGTTGACAGTGATGTGAAGCGTGGGAAAGAAGATTCAGACGATGTAAGTGCCTACGACTTAATTATGAAGGATAAAGAGCGTTTGCTAAGTTTCGAAGAACCTGTGCGTTTTATCTTTTCACACTCAGCATTAAAAGAAGGTTGGGATAATCCGAATGTATTCCAGATTTGTGCACTGAAACACTCCGATGCTACGATTCGTCGCCGTCAGGAAGTTGGACGTGGAATGCGTTTATGCGTAAACATGAATGGAATTCGTCTTGATTACGAAACCATTGGCGACCAGGTGCAGGAAGTTAATAAACTGACCGTTATCGCATCCGAAAGTTATGAAGCCTTTGCCAGGGGGTTGCAATCCGAAATTGCAGCAACCCTGAAAGACAGGCCACAAAAGGCAGAGGTTGATTTCTTTGTAGGAAAATTGATTAAAGATTCAAATGGAGTCGAATTGCGCATCGGTAAGGATCAGGCAAAGAAACTAAACAAATATTTGTACAACAACGATATCATTGATGGTGACGATAAAATTACGATCGAAGGCCGTAAACTTATTGAAACGAATGCAGTTTTGTTGCCCGAAGAAATGGAGTTGTTTCGGAAAGATATAACAGATTTGTTGCGATCAATCTATTCAGGATCAATTCCGATCGTTGGGGATGAACGTTCCATTATTTCAAATCTTGGTGTAAACAGCAATTTCCATAAAAAGGAATTCCAGGAACTTTGGAACAAAATCAATCTGAAAACCATTTATGAAGTTAACTTCGATTCTGAGAAACTAATTAAAGACAGTGTTATCCGGATTAATGCCGATCTGCATATTTCAGAGCGAATCTATGAAGTGAAAAGTGGTGAATTGCAGGAAAGCACCAAAGAACAACTTGATAATAAAGAGGCATTTAAAGAAATACAGCGAACGACAAAGAAGCTGAATTCTGATATCTATACGAATACAGTTTATGACATTGTTGGTGAATTGGTCAATTATACCAACCTCACCCGGCGCACCATTGTTGCTATTTTAAAAGGTATGAAAGAAGGACAGTTCTACCTGATCCGCAAAAATCCTGAAGAGTTTATTGCCAAATGTAGCAAGCTGATTAACGAGGTGAAAGCCAGCCTAATTATCAATAACATTGTCTATCACAAAATTGATGAAAGGTACGATTCAAAAACAATTTTCACCAATCAGAAAGATGCGTTGCGTGAGCAGGAAATGCTCAAAAAACATATTTACGATTACCTGACTACAGACTCAAAAACCGAAGCGAGTTTTGCCAGGGCATTGGAAAACAGTACTGATGTAGTGGTTTATGCCAAACTTCCGAAGAGCTTTCATATTACGACTCCGGTGGCGAATTACAGTCCTGACTGGGCCATTGTATTTGATAAGGAAAAAGTCAGGCACATCTATTTTGTAGCTGAGACAAAAGGATCTGACTCATCGCTCGAATTACGCGAAATTGAACAACTTAAAATTCACTGTGCCGGAAAACATTTCGAAGAGATAACAGGTGGTGAAGTAAAATTTGATGTAGTGAACAGCTATGAAAAACTATTGGAAATTGTACAGGTAAAATGAAAATAGAAAACTCAGTGGAATATAACATCTATTGTGATGAAAGTTGTCATCTGGAGAAAGACCCTCATAAGTCAATGGTGCTGGGTGCTGTTTGGTGTGCAAAAAACGAAAAGACACATATCTTTCAGATAATCAAGGAAATAAAATTAAAGCATAAATTTAAACCCTCATTTGAAATTAAATGGAACAAGGTTTCTATTTCCAAATTGAATTTTTATATTGACTTGGTCAATTTTTTCTTCGATAACGAAAAAATTAATTTCAGAGCTTTAATAATCCCGGATAAAAGTGAACTGGATCATGTGAAATTTGGTCAAACTCATGATCAATTTTATTACAAGGCCTATTTCGATATGATTAAAATCATCATTACTCCACATGATTATTACAACATTTACCTTGATATAAAAGATACACAAGGGTTTGAAAAAGTTAAAGAATTACGTAATGTAATCTGTAATGCTAACTATGATTTTTCAAAAGAAATAGTAAAAAACATTCAGGAGGTTAGGTCTGACGAAGTAAGCTTAATTCAAATCACAGATTTACTTATTGGTGCGTTATCCTATTTTCACAGAGGTTTGAATAAAAATCAGGCGAAAGTAAAACTTATTAATCTAATCAAAGAAAGAAGCGGATATTGCCTTGTAAATTCAACTTTGCCCTCTGAAAAGAAATTCAATTACTTCATCTGGCATACTGGCTATAGGAGGGGCACAACCAATGGAGGATTTTGAATTGCCAGAGATCATTGAACTTTCTGAATTTGGCGGCAATTTCACAACATACTTAGAAGCCGTTTACGAAATTTTCAAGCACGATTTTGTAGACAGTAAACCATCGTTTCGAGGGAAGAAATTGGGGTTAAAGAAATTCCCAATTGTTGAAGGGAAGGAATATACCTTTTATCACATGACTCACGAAGGTGATATTGAAAATGATCGAATTCCTGATTTGCGAAGAATGGAACGAATATCGTGGCCTCGCCCAATGATTGATGAATCAGAACATACATATCTTAAAGTGTGGCGAAACACCCGAAGAGGTGAAGGTGGTATCAAATCCAGAATACTTATTCTTCATGAATCAGAACGATATTTAGTTGTTCTCGATGAGCGTAAAGATTATATTCTACCCTGGACAGCATATTTGATCAGAGGAGAAACTAAACTTGCCAGGTATTTAAAGGAATATGAGGTCTATAAAAATGCAGAAACCGCCAATGGAAATTGACGGCTTCGTTCCTCTTTCAACACTTACACCTATTCAGATGGTTGGTGAGATATCTTTAATACGATTATAATCTTATTTGATTACAAAAGTAATACGGAAAATATTGAAAAACAAATTTATTTTTAAAATATTGATAAATAATTAAATATCTGAGTAAACCGGATGAAACTGATTGACAATATAAACACACGGCTGGGAGACGATTTAAAGTCTGAGATAAAGAAAGGGACTAAACTATCCATTGCGGCATCTTCATTCTCCATATATGCTTTCGAAGCATTAAAGAAAGAACTTAAATCCATCAAAGAACTTCGTTTTATCTTTACATCTCCGACTTTCATTGAAGAAAATCTCCAAAAGGAATCCCGTGAGTTTTATATTCCACACATTTACAATGAACACAATTTATGCGGCGGAGAGTTTGAATTGCGCCTGAAAAATGAGTTAAATCAAAGGGCAATATCACGTGAATGCAGCGATTGGGTCAAAAACAAGGTAACTTTTAAAACCAACGTTCATACGAACCAACCGTTACTGGGATTAATCCATGTTGATAATCCGACAGATGCGAGTAAAGCCTATACCCAAATAACCGGGTTTACCACCTCCGACCTGGGTTTAACCTATAAAAGTGGATTTCCAACGTTGATCAACAAAGTTGAATTTCCGGAAAGTCAGGCTTATCTTAATTGGTTCAATCAGGTATGGTCCAACAACGCCAGTTTGAAAGAGGTCACCAAATCAGTACAGGAATATTTCGAAAATGCTTACAGGGAAAATAGCCCCGAGTTCATCTATTTCATTACCCTTTACAATATTTTTAATGATTTTCTGAAGGATATTGCACAGGAAAATCTTCCCAATGACGAAATCGGATTCAAGCAAACTGAGATTTGGAAGATGCTCTATAATTTTCAGAAAGATGCTGTAATTGGAGCAATCAATAAACTTGAAAAATTCAATGGCTGTATCATTGCCGATAGTGTTGGATTGGGAAAAACATTCTCCGCACTGGCAGTTATTAAGTATTACGAGAAAAGGAATAAGGATGTATTGGTGCTTTGTCCTAAAAAACTGGAGGCCAACTGGAATACTTATCGCCACAACGATAAAAATAATCTCCTGGTTAAAGACCGTTTCCGGTACGATGTACTTTTCCATACCGATTTATCACGAGAACGTGGAATCAGTAATGGCCGTAATCTCGAAAGTGTCAATTGGGGGAACTATGGCTTGGTGGTCATTGACGAATCGCATAATTTCAGAAATAACAACACAGCCGTTGGTCGCGAAAACCGTTACCAGACATTACTTCGGAAGATCATTCAGGAGGGCATCGAAACAAAAGTACTGATGCTATCCGCAACACCTGTAAACAACCGGTTTAACGATCTTAAAAATCAGCTTGCACTTGCATACGAAGGGGCGTCTTCCATCATTGACGAAAAACTGAACACAGAGAAAGGTATTGAACAAATTTTCAGAAGTGCCCAGCAATCATTTAATCAATGGACAAAATTCGACACAGAATCGCGCACCACTGAAAAATTGCTGGACATGCTTGATTTTGATTTTTTTGAAATTCTCGATAGTCTTACCATTGCCCGTTCGCGCAAACACATTACCACCTATTACGATACAACAGCTTTTGGAGACTTCCCGAAGCGAAACAAACCATTATCAATCGAATGCTCACTTTCAGCAACAGACAGCATTAATTACCAAACCATAGCTGAAAATCTTACCCTTTTAAACCTTTCAGTCTATTCACCTTTAAGTTACATACTACCTGGCAGAGTTGAATTTTATGCTGAACGATATGACAAAAAAGTGAAAGGTGGTACTTTGACCCAGGTTGATCGTGAGCGCAGTTTGCAGGTTTTAATGCGCATTAATTTACTAAAACGGATTGAAAGCTCTGTTGATTCATTCCGGTTGACCCTCGAAAACATCATTAATCAAATACAGGATGCGATTTCGGCAATTGTAAAAAAGGATGAAGAGGTTTATTCAGGAATGCAGGCAAATGATATCACAAACGATGTGGACTGGGACGCCGATTGGGGTGACGAAGAAAACATCATTGGACGCAAAGTGAAAGTTCGAATTTCGGATATGGATACAACGCGATGGATGGAGGATTTAGATGCCGACTTATTTGTTTTGAACGGACTTTTGGAGTCTGTTGTACCCATCAAAAATGAGAAGGATTTAAAACTCGAAAGGTTAAAACAGGAAATAGCTAAAAAGATTGAAAATCCGCTAAATCCAGGCAATCGTAAAATAATCATCTTTACCGCCTTTGCTGACACAGCCAATTACCTGTTTAAATGTCTGAAAGACTATCTGAAAGCAACCTACAATATCAATACGGCACTAATAACAGGTAGTAAACGTTCTTGTACATCGAAGAATATTCCAACAGATTTAAATGTTTTACTTACCTGTTTCTCTCCAATTTCAAAGGGCAAAAGCCAGATATTTCCCAATATCAGCGAAAGCATTGATGTTTTAATAGCCACTGATTGTATTTCTGAAGGGCAAAATTTACAGGACTGCGATTACCTTGTCAATTATGATATCCACTGGAATCCGGTTCGCATCATTCAACGATTTGGCCGTATTGACCGTATTGGATCAAAGAACTCCAATATAACTTTGGTCAACTTCTGGCCTGATGTGACACTCGATGCCTATATCAACCTGAAGCAAAGGGTTGAAAATCGGATGTTAATCAGTAATATGGCTGGTACAGGTGATGATAATATTTTGAATACCGAAGAGAAAGACCTTGAGTACCGAAAAATACAACTTAAAAAGCTAAAGGAAGAAGTGATTGATTTGGAGGATTTACGCGAAGGAGTAAGTATTACCGACCTGGGATTAAATGATTTCCGGATCGACCTTTCAAATTATATTAAAACGTATGGTGAATTAAAAAACATTCCGGAAGGTTTACATGCAGTCACGGCAGTGAAGGCAAATATGGAAAAGGGTGTAATATTTATTCTGAAAAATATTAACAGTAGTATCAATATTGATAAACTGAACCGTTTGCACCCATACTACCTGGTATTCATCAAAGAAAATGGTGAGATTATTTATAATCATGCAGATGCAAAAAAGACGCTCGATTATATCAGGTTGGTTTGTAAGGGCATTCATGAACCATTGGTTGAATTGTGCCGTGATTTTAGTGAGGGAACTAACGAATATCGCGAAATGGATATGTATTCCGGCTTGTTGCAAAAAAGTATTGCGTCAATTCTGAAAACAGAGGAAGAAAAGGATATAATTTCACTTTTCAAATCTGGTGGAACCACAGCTTTACAGAGTAAAATCAAAGGGATTGAAGATTTTAAATTGATATCCTTTGTCGTAATTAAATAGCAATGTAATGTTTGAATTACCCATCAATACGATCGTAAATAAGAGCATCCCTAAAAATGTCTTCGAGAGTTATACCAATTCAAGGCAAAAGAAGGTACTGACCAGTGTTGTAGGTAAGATCAGATGGACCAATAAGTTTTCGCCACAGACGGTAAATCTCGATGGACTTGAAGTAAAAGAGATTCAGCTAATTGAGGTTTTATTGAAGCAAAAGGAATCCATCTCCGAAATCACAAATGTGATTGATCGTGTTATTCCGTACAACATCATTTTTGTCATCCGATTTGAAAATGAAATAATGCTTTCAGTATCCCAAAAGCATAAACACCCGACAAACGAAAATCAAGCAGTTGTTGATTGGACATTCACTTCAAGTTGGTACAACGCTGGTAATTTCCCATTCAGGCTAAACCTTCAGCAAAGTCTCGATTTTGTATTCTCCGATATCTGCTTTCAGATATCAGGGAATCAAGTTAAAGCGCGTTTCGATCTTAAAACGCTGATTGCCTTTGAACAACGTAAAAAGCAATTAATCGACCAAATTCAGAGACTTGAATCCGCCATCAAAACCTGTAAGCAATTCAACAAAAAAGTGGAACTCAATCTGGAATTGCAAAAATGCAAAAGCGATTTTGAAAATAATGATAATTATTCCGCAATTAATCTGTTTCTAAATGATTAAAAAATGCTTATCCGCTAAGAGTCCTATTGTAAATTTTAGATTTGAAATCAGGAGAATATGAAACGGCAGTAATAAGTAATCTGTTGAAGATTTTATCTCCAAAATATCTTCGATTGAATTTGTAACAGAACTCATTGAGAATATTGTAAGTATTCGTTTTTCAAATTATGATGCACTTCCAATAATAATCGTTTCGCATTGCTGGTTGCAATATGAACCCAGGGTAATAAAATTGGAATCATATCAGGCACAACGACAGTGGCTTCATGCGATTGGACATGTTCTTTTAATTTGCAATATGATGTTGAATCATTCGTCGTCAATTGAGCGGATTCATCAACTGCCATACCTTTTATTTTTCTACTATCCTAATTTTATGATTTTTTTTTCCATCCTTCTGCTCGTCTCAATAAATAATCTCTTATTTTTCTGTTATTTATTATATCGGTTGCTTGTTTTAGATTGGCACGGGTCAGGAGACCCGCGCGCTAGCCTGGGTATAAATTATTTGTAAGGCAGGTGTGAAAACTTAATTTCCGGTGCACTCTTTTCGTAACGGTAGTGAAAAGCTGCTATCCATTCACTTCCTTTATCCACTTTAGGGCCTAAAATGATTTGCGACACTATATCTTTTATAGAAACCAGCTCTATATATACCCTAGGTGAGCTTACACCCATATTGTATTTCTTTTTGAACTCTATTCCATTCATTACCAGCCGCACTTCATCTTCGTTTTTGTAAGCATCGTTTTTAAACAAAAAGGCAATACTGTTAAGGTCCTTTTCTAAAAAAGTTCTATTATCTCCTGTGTATTGTTTGACTTTGTCTGGTTCTACTTTCTTCTTTAGTTCTTCCATCAATATCTCCAATTTCTCCTCACTCTTATCTGAATTTGGAATATTAAATTTAGGAGTGGACTTCCTCCTAGCATTTGCCGCATTATGTACTACATAAACCACGCGATAAAAGTTTATATAACTTTCATCGTCCAGACGGGCTTCTTTATTTTTTTCATTTGATAGATAATTCTCGATATTCTCAATAAATTCCTCCGTACGTAGGGTAATGGAACATCCTTTAGCCTCCTCTCCCTTTTCTTTCCCATAAAACCGCCACATATTTAAGTCGTCATTCATATTATCGGTAACAAAGCTGCCGATAAAGGGTTTGGGTGAAACGCTTTCGGTAGAAGAACTAGCTTTATGAAAAGTATCAGGCTTATATTTCAGAAACTTAAAGAACTCCAGACCTTCGGAGGGATCGTTCATAAAGTTTCCTTCGGATATTCTAAATTTACTATCGTCAAATATCAAATTCTTAAGTACAGATAAACTAGAGTAATGCGTGATATAGTTTTCTTTTCTTATCCATAATAGATCTTTAATTTTATTTACTAACTGTTTGATAGACCATAAATTTGGATCTTCAATCACCACTTTTAATTCTTCTATATACTGTTTTGCATACTTAACCCCATTATCATTTTCATCAGTAGTAAGTTCCAAATATTTTTCAAAGTCTTGTTTGCTTTCTTTTATCAGGTCTATATTAATTTCTTCTTTCTTTTTTAAAGCTTTATTATAGTATGCTAGACCCATATAATAGTATGCATTTTGATTATTGAGATTTAGATTTATAGCATTGGTATAATCTGAAATAGCTCCGTCGTAGTCTTCATTAAATACTCTTTTAATATGCCCCCTGCTAATATAAGCATCTTCAAACGGCTTGATTTCGATAGCTTTATCAAAATCACTTATCGCTCCGCATTGGTCTTGCTTAGCGACCTTTGCAAGACCCTTGTTATAAAATGCTAGTCCATAATCCTGCTTGAGTCCTATGGCTTTCTCATAATCTTCAATAGCATTCTCGTAGTCCTTTTTATTATACTTTATATTCCCCCTCAACATATACAATTTCACAGTAGGATTGATTTTTATGTCTCTGTCGTAAATTGCAATCGCTTTGTCAAAATCTGCAAATGCTTTGTCTTTCTCTTTTTTTGCTTGCCAAGCAATTCCCCTGTTGTAGTAAGCTTCTACAAAATTTGGATTAAGCTCTATGGCATTAGTATAATCCGCTATCGCTTTATTATTTTCTTTTTTATCAGTCCAGGCACAAGCCTTAGCAAAATATCCCATAAAATAGGTCGGGTCTGCGGCTATAGCTTTCTTGGCAAAATGCATAGTTACAAAAACACTCTTTTCTAACTTATAATTAGCTATTGACCTCCATGCGTATAATTCTGAATCCTTTTCTCTTTCCAACAATTCATCTGTAAGCTGTGCTATAATTTTTTCAAACTTACTCTGTTTATAAAGTTCTTCTACATTTTTGCGAAGGGTCTTAGTATTTTCTTCCATAATTATGCTGGTTTGAAGATAAAATATTTTCGTCTGTTTGAATTACTGGCATTAAGAATTCATAAGCTTTTCGTTCCTTTCAAGCATTATTTGTCTATTGAGTTTTGCAATATTGCAAAAAAACTCATTAACGACTAACGGATCTCCCTTTGGATTTTCATTTGCATTTCTAATCATACACATAGTACAAAACTCTTTATCAGGACATTGAATACATTTAGGAAAGTCTTTTTTGCGCAAACCTCTTAAATACTGTACTTTTTCAGAATTGTTCCAAATATCATTGAGAGAAGTTTCTTTAACATTACCAACAATATAATTCTGCCAGCCGGCACATGGATAAACATTTCCGTTGTCTGCTATGCAAATAGAAGAATGACAAACGCTACAAACAAAATCGTTTGAAGTAGTATTTTTTTTCTTCTCAGCTGCCATTTCCATTTGCTCCAAATATTTTGAATCATTCGCAACTTTGTCGTTAATCACTTCTTTGATTTCATTAATTGATAGACGGCAATTCAGATTTTGTGTTGTATGGTTGTATCTTGCTATGATGCCATAATCATCTCCGACATCAATCTTATACTCTTTTGCCCATTTAATAACGTCATCATAACAGCTCTTGTTTTGTTTCATGATTGGGCAGCTTATTTTCAAAGGGATATCATTTTCAACCAGTTTCAAAATTGCATTTTTTGTTTTTTCAAAACTCCCCTTCATTTGAGTTATTTCATCGTGAATATTGGAATTCATTGAATATAATGAGACTTGAACACCTAAAAGAGGGTTTGTCTTCATTTCCTTGATAATTTCATCATCAAGCAATGTTAAATTACTAAGCACATTTACTGAAAAATCATATTCTTTACATTTTCTTAAAAAGTCGCAAAATTTTTTGTGCAGCATGGGTTCGCCACCACTCAACGTCAAATGCAATAACCTCATATTTTTACATTGTTCTAAAACATCATAAAATAAATCAGGTTCGATATAACTTACTTTGTATTCATGTGGAATATAACAATGTATGCATCTTTCGTTGCACTTGCTTGTAATTTCTATGTGCAAATTTGTTAGTTGAGGTTTGCCTTTAAAGTATTCTTCAAAAAAATCCTGTGTGGATTTCTCAGAATGCATGATAGCCGGAGAATTTTTTTGTTTTGTTATTTCGGGTTCTAATGTTTTGTATGAAAACCTCGTATCTTTTTCATCACACTCCTGCAATGTTTCGCCAGATACAATAAATCCATCCTGTTCAAGCATGCAATAAAATTCTTTGGCATCGTTCTTTATTGTTCTAATGTCAACATCTGTAAATTGTTTCTTTATTTTTTTTGCAAGCTCATCAATGGTTTGTGGTTTTCTCTCTAAAACAGACATAAAAACTGCCCCACTTTCCGATAAAATTTTGTCACCGATGTCGTTTCCGTTATTATTCGTTTGTATATATTCGAAATTTCGATTGTCCGTTATATACCCAAAGGACTTATAGTCCCGAAACATAACATTGGATTTTTGCTTGAAAAACATTTCAATATCTCCTTTTTTTAAGTAATCAGGCGGCGAGTTTTAATTGTAAAAACATCGCCGCCTGATCAAATTGTTCATTAACGTCCACCTGGCTTTGGTGGATTACAAGGTCTTCCGCTCGGGCTACTATTTGGACGACATTCTGCCATCTGTAAAGTACTTTGAGCCAAGATTTTTGGTTTTGTGTAACTCATAAGTTTTACCTCCTTTTTTTTAAATTATTACTTTTGTTATTAAGCATGATGTAAAAATACAGAACCAAAACCATATTTAAAAGTTTTATCATATATTATTTTACATTATTCAAATGCTCCTTTAATGGTTTGCAGTTGTTTTTCAATGTAGCCTAACTGTCTTGTAGAAAGCATCGTCTAGTTCCAGTTGCCCTGGAAATTGATACTCATTATCGCGTTTACCCATAACATCACGAAGTTTGTTTGCCATTTCCCAAATAGGTTGATAACGTTTATGTCCTAATTGACGACGTAATTCTTCTGTCGAGAAAGATTTCTTTGTACAAGTGAGCAAATGCATGGTAACGAACCAATATCGAAAAGGTAATTTGGAACTTTGCATCACTGTACATGAACGTAAAGATATTCGACGATGACAGTCCTTGCATTAGTAACAAAGTTTATTTTCGAGCCAAGAATGCTCTTTACAATTACATTTACTACAAACTATACCGATTTGGTCTCTTTGTTCTTTAAATTTCAAACGACAAGCACCCTCATCGGGGAATTTCAGAATGAATTCAAGTATATTCATATCGTAACATTTATGCGACATAAATGATGAATATCAGCAATATATGCAATTTTTAGATACTAATATAAACAAATAAAATCCGTATTTTCCTTTCCTAGATTAGGAAGGTTTGCGGATAAGCATATTAAAAATTAAAACCTCATTCTCCGCTCCTTCCTTTTCTGCTTTACATCTTCTTCTTCTTCTTCTTTTTATTCTGCTCTCTTTCATTACTGTACCAGGGCATTAACCGTACTATCTCAAGGATTGACTTTGAAAAGAAGTTCTTTGCGTCAAGATGGTATTTCAGCTGTTCAGGGTTCAGACTGACTTCCTGAATTCCGGAAGGATGATTGTTAAGGTAATATTGATCTTCTGTTTTTACTACCATATACTTTTCTGCCAGATCATTTGTAAGACCAGTCTTTAATAACTTCCTGTTCTGATTATATTCCCGGTAAAAGTTGTACTGATTGATCCGCTGTTCCGTTTCTATAATTCTGTGAATGGAATACCGGTAATAATCCTTGATCGCAGTTTCGATAAAGCTCTTTGAAAGGTCATCCATACCGGAGGTAATCCGATTAAACTCCTTGCTTTCTGACAGTTTTATTTCTTTTAACGGAGTATTCGTTTCCCGATTTTTCAATTCCACCATAGGAACCTTTTCATAATCAATCAACCTTTCAGAAACATACCGGAACTTTTCAGAGAGAAGACGATTGTAATCTTTGATGATGGCATAAAAATCATGGTTAGTCATATTGAAATAGTCCAGTTGTTTATCAATCAGAAACGGATTACTGAACACCATTTTATTGTCCGGACTGTAGATTTTGTAGTTGTCTGATTCAGAAGACAAGAAAAGAAAAAGTCCTTTCTCTTTCAACTCCTGGGTCGCGAGTTGTACATCACAGAACCGGTATTTTTTAAACAGGTCTTTAAATCCGGCAGTTACTTGCGCACCCACTTGCTTTATCAATTCTTTTTCTGGTCTGTTGTTAGTCTCCGGTGTTTTTATCCGTTCTTTTATATCTGACATGCGCAGCGGATTACGGATAATTTTCCCGTCGTTGTCTGTCACCAGGACAACTTTTCCCTTACCGGATGGCAGGACTTCCAAATTAAAGGCTCTAAGAATATCATGGTACATCGTTTCGTTGTTTATTCCTGACGATTGGTTCAGTAACTGAAATATCCCTTCGACTCTTGCTTTCAGGTCTGAACAGGTGGCATTGAGCGTAAAGTCATTTTGTTTGAGCTGCGATTTAGTCTCTTCCAGCTTGAGATCGTATTTCTGTTCCAATCCCTGGATAAATCGTTGCATCTTCTCCTTTTCATAATTGTCTTTGATCTTTTTGTCGGTCACTTTATCAATGCGGGTAGAAACAACATGGTAGTGTATGCGATCCAAATCTTTGTGTTTATAGACAAAATAAGGCAGGTTCCCATAGCCCATATGTTCCATCATCTGCCCGATTTCCAAACGGATCGTTTTATCGTTCAAAATCAGACAGTCTGATTTTGATGGGTTAAAGGAGATGTGCAGGCATTTGTTTGTCAAGCGGGTATTGCGGTTTTCAATATCAAGCAGTGTATTCAAACGGTAATTATGGTCATAAAGAAAAGGATTTAAGGACTCCGTATTGACCCTGTGAAAGTACGTGGCCACACCTTCCATTAATTTCTCTTCATTGTAAAGAAGTGCGTTTCGCGTATCTGCAGTCTGATGAATTACAATTACCATATTCTCTTATTTGCAGCGTTTCCAGCAATCTGTAGAATCACAAACGGTTCAGCAGGTTTTTTCCGTTCAGAGCTAAATTTCAATTATTTACCTGAGTCAATTCTTTCCATATATTTTTGCAAAACCGAAAAACAATTTCTGAGCTCCTGCAATACCTGTTTAAAAACTTCTCTGTCGTCGGATGTAAATTGAACCTACTTTTCCACTATGCAAGTCTTGTAACCGAAAACGCAGAACAGTTTAAATTTTTTTCAAAGTATATTGTAGCCGATGCCTTTTTTTCTAAAAGACCATTTGTTAAGAAAGAACAGTCAGCCGGACTTGAGTTCATTAGTCGGTTAAGAGATGACAGTGTGTTGATGTACAAGTTCACGGGTGACAGAACGGGTAAGAAAGGAGCTCCAAAGAAATTTGATGGTTTGGTTGATGCTTACAACTTTAACCCCGATCGATTTTCATTAGACTTCTCTAACGAGGAGATTACGATCTACTCATTGGTCGTTTACTCGAAGGCATTCAAAATGGACATCAAGTTGGCCATGCAATTTTTTACAAAAACGGAAGAGAGACAGCAAGAAAACTATTTTTCTCTACTGATTTGAAGCAAGACGGTGAAAAAATTGTTCGCTATTATCAAGCACGTTTCCAGATTGAATTTCTGTATCGTGATGCGAAGCAGTTTACTGGTCTGAATAACTGTCAGGGAAGAAGTAAAAACAAATTGGATTTTCACTTCAATGCAGCACTTACAGCAGTAAATTTGGCAAAGCAAGACTTGTTGGCGACCAAAGGTAAAGTGGGTAAACCATTCTCAATGTCCGATTATAAAACAATGTATAACAACACTTTGATGCTCGAACGATTTATGTGCATGTTTGCTATAACAACAGTTCAATAATCTCCTTGCTGCGCTTATGCTCGAAACTGTCTTTTATTAATTTGCCTTCACAATCCACCCGCAAGGAAACGATGTGGATATGATCGCGCCCTATGTCCTCGTGCTTG
>Ga0209430_1001106_pt1 | contig 21433 bp, 19 predicted proteins | sample BarGraIncub1133A_FD_184504 | JGI IMG/M metagenome (GOLD analysis project Ga0209430, IMG submission 184504) | Arctic peat soil microbial communities from Barrow, Alaska - Barrow Graham LP Incubations 11-33A (SPAdes) (version 2) | ecosystem: Environmental > Terrestrial > Soil > Wetlands > Peat... | reverse complement strand
AAAACCATAATACTACAGATTATCAGGGCTAAAAACTTTCTAAATATCATGTTTATTCCCTCCAAATAAATATATTTTACATTCTTAAAGAAACTTCAAGTGTTTTTGTGAAAAAAAATAAATGCGGTTTATTCGCATTTATTTTTTCCCTCAATTATATATTTATACTATTGTATTAAATTTTTCACTTCTAAGCTGATACTTGTAAGAAGATATGCATATTCATTTTTTTTTGATCATTAAATCTTAAAGACGGCCCTGATATACTAAAGGCTCCAACAATTTCTCCTCTAATATTTTTAATAGGAACAGCTACACACTTGATACCATACTCATGTTCCATATCATCTATAGCATAGCCTCTTTCTCTTATTAACCTCAGCTCTTTCTGTAATGAGACTATATCTGTAATAGTATTTGCTGTATACTTTTCAAATCCATCTGCCGCTACTTGATCCAAAATTTCTTGAGGTAGATATGCTAGTATCGCTTTACCCACTCCCGTGCAATACATTGGCGCCTTAACTCCTACGATAGGTCTACCTGGAGTTATTCCAGTTGGGTACTTTGCATTTAAATACACAACCTCACTATCCGAAGGTACTGCAAGATAAACGCTTTCATTTACAAAAATACTTACTCGTTCCAAATATGGTTGCATAATATTTCTTAGATCATCCGAGGTGCAAAGGTTATAGTTTAATTGAAGAATTTTCAATCCTAGTCTATACTTGTTGTTTTGTAAACTTTTCCGTAGTATACCGCACTTTTTAAATGTAAAATAATCTAATGATTTATTATAATTGCAGAATTTCCTACTGTCAATATTTAAAACCAGTATAAAACTTTAGGCATTATGATCGCTTAGTGATAATGTCTCACTATTCCATTTTTGATTATGTCCCAAATGTATTATTTTATTATAAGAAATATTAATCTGATGATAGCTGGCTATAAGTCAAAAGGTAAGGAATATTTTATTCATGGTAATAGGGGTCGTAAACCGATACATACAATTTTTAAAGATTAGATTTAGTTTATTTTTATTTTGCATAATTTACATAATGTGGTAATAAAAAGCAGGGTTTATTGAATACAATGCTCATTTGTTTCGCTATTGCAAGGTAGCTTGAACTCCGGAGGGCTTTGTCTTAATTCACCACACAGAAGTATTGTTAGATGAAATAATACAATCAAGCCTGAATTACAGACGGTGAAAGCTCTTTAAATCAGAATGTGCCGTACTTTATTTATCTTTGAATTTTTTATCAATAAACTTTAAATTTTTGAGTATAGAATAATTTTTCTTGGTCATTTAGATAAGTAATAAATTCTTTGGAAACTTTTTTTAAAATTAATGGGCTACATTTATCAAGTATCAATTTTATTTTATCTATATCATGAATACATGCTCTTCCTATATCAAGAGTATGGTTATCTGCAAATTTCACATTAATTACTGGATCAGTTGATTTATATACCCACTGAGTATTACAGTCAATACTTTCAATATCTGAATAATTTCTACTTACCCCTAAAAATAAAAATGATCTCGTTTTTATATCAGAATCAGTTAATACCGCATAAGAAGATATAATGGTAAATAAAGTTATGAATAAGACAAGTAAGAGGGCTGGATACAAAATCCACTTCTTATTTCCATAAATCACATAAGAGGCTTCGGCATATTTATCGTATCTTAATCTCTTTTTCAGCTTGAAATAATCACTTGAATTTACAATAGCTAAAGGTACTACATCTAAAAATATCAAAAATAACATGTAAAATAAAAGAAATTCATAATTGTCAGAAACGAAGAAGCCATCAACTCCAGATATATAGCGTTTTACTGATATATACCCAAAATGAATTTGCTTATTAAATATAAATAGTATTATTGTATAAACTATTAACAACGTTAATGAAACTCCATTATAACTTCTTCGTTTTAACATTCAAATAGATCTCCATAAAGTAATATAAGTTTTTACTTTGTATCGATAAAAGTAATATATTTCTTGGCTAACGATTTTAATAAATTTTTTCCATAAATAAATCTCTATATTCTGAAGGCTTGTATATTTGAGGCATTTCAATATCAAGTTCCAGAAAATGCTTATCTCCAGTTATAAGTACATCAACATTGTACTCAATAGCTGAATTTAAAATAGGTTGGTCTTTTACATCCCTCATCTGTATTTCACCAAACCTTGGAGCAGGGACAAGTTCATAGCGCAGCTTTGCAAATAATTTATCCAACACCTGTATTTTTAATGGGAAACGCCTTTTTGCTACATCATAGCTTTCACTGATGATATAGTCACAAAGAATCAATTCATGATTTTCACAGACTTCATTCAGCACCATGTCTGGCAAAGAACCCTCTTTCAAAATTGCTGAAATAATTACATTCGTATCCACCATCACTCGCACAGCTATTCTCCTTTTGAGTAACGGATATCCATTACATCTTGTAATATATTTTCTTGCGAAATATTAACATCACTCAAAGCAATTTGGGCTTCCCTGATTGCAATTTTAGAGGAGTTCTGCAGGATAATATCTCCATTTGCGTTTTCAAGGAATATGATTTTATCCCCTTCTTTGATATTTAATTTACGTCGTATTTCAATGGGAACCGTTATCTGTCCATTAGATGATACCCTTGCAAGATTCATAATGTACACCTCAATTCTTTAGATTCCAATTTTTCTTTAGTTCTAGTATATCCTATTTATGTAAAACTGACAATACCTCTAGAATTGTATATTTGATTGAGATATTATCGGTTTTATTTCTATCCAGAATGTTTCTCATGTAGTGGGTAAGTAAACCCGAGGAATTTCACCCCGAGTTTCTCTCAGAACCGGACTTGAAAGTCTCCCTTCATCCGGCTCCCATTATCAAGTCGCAGGTCTAAGACCCATTTTCCAATGGACAAATAAATCAGGTTGTGTAGAAGCGCATCTTTTAAGCCACTTCCACGCACTTGCTTCACTTCTCACTTTCTTATATTTATATCTTGCCCATACTACTAATGCAAGATTTACTTTTGCAAGGTTATGTTTCATTTCACTTTTGTTATAGCAGCCAAAGTAGTTTGCCCAACCACACATAACAGGATTTATATCAAGAGCTAGCTGTTCTAAACTCTTAAATGTAGTTCTCCTCCTGATATCCCGAATACGCTCATTGAATGAATTGCAGGCTTTCTTGCTGACTGCTGGGCTAAATGATGCAAAATACTTTCCATTTTTGCTCCTTGCAAATCTGGTTCTGTAGGTATATCCAAGAAAATCAAAGGATGTATGCTCATGCTCTCCAGTTCGGTTTGAGTCCTTACAGTATACTATTCTGGTCTTCTCTGGATGTAATTCCAGTTTACATTCTATCATTCGCCTTTTCAACTGCTCTAGCACCTGATTTGCTTCTTCCTCTGTCTTACAGTGGATTACTCCATCATCCGCGTATCTTGCCCATGGATTACAAGGGTTCTCTTTTTTCATCCATTTATCAAAGGCATAATGCATGAATAAATTTGCCAAAACTGGGCTAATTACACCCCCTTGCGGGGTTCCAGATGTTCTTTCTACCAATCCTACTTCAGGCATTAGAAACGGAACTTTTAACCAACGCTTTATGTACAGAATTACCCATTCGTTGTCTGTATGCTTTCTTACTACTTTCATAAGAAATTCATGGTCTATATTGTCAAAAAGTCCTATGATGTCAAATTCTATCAACCAATCATATTTCCAGCATCGTTCTCTTGTCACACCAACTGCATCAATAGCAGACTTATTCGGACGGTATCCATAGGAGTCCTCAAAGAATACTGGTTCAACCAGTGGTTCAATATTCCTCAATGCTACCATCTGTCCTATTCTGTCTGCTACTGTGGGTATACCAAGCAGGCGTTTTCCTCCGCTTTTCTTAGGTATTTCTACACCCTTTACTGGCATCGGAAAATAACTACCTGAAGACATTCTGTTCCATAGCTTGTACAGATTATTTTTCAAATCTGCATCAAATTCTTTAATTGCAATCCCGTCAACTCCCGCTGCACCTTTGTTTGCTTTCACCATTTTGTATGCTGCCATAACTTGCTGTCGTGAAATCTCGTACGGTTTCCTTTTGTCCATTAGTTCCTCCCATTATTGGTTGACCAATCTCAAAAGTTCAGATAACAAAATCCCTTCGCTCTATTTCCATTACAGAAACATCATCACTACTACGGATCCTTCCGCCCCTATGTCTTGCATTGGTACTTTCATCCTTGTGTTTATGCACTTGGGTTTTTCCCTTGTCATCAAGACCGTAGGTTCTCCTGTTCCTTGTAAAAGCCTATGTCATGCTCCTGTGAACTCTATGCCGACTGCCACCCGGACAGTAATTAGGTTTCCTCCGAGTTTATCCCAACTGTTTGTTTGCCATTTGGTTTTGACAGTAATATACATTCTTACGACACCTAACTTTCATTCACTTTCGTTCAGCTTCATGACACATACTTGACTGATATATCAGCCTTTTCCTATCACGCTCAATACCATCGCTTTTGACGACAGCACCTGTAGGTAGTTTGAAATCTGCACCTAAATACCGATTTCGAGGGGCCCTCCCTCATCTCTTACAAAGCATGGTTGTGATTGCAAACGCTCTCATATCCCTTCAGGACACACTAACAAAGAAATGTTTTAGCCGCTATAGTAGTAAGATGCAATATTTCATGTGTTGCTCATTATGGACAATACAAGTGTTTTCTTCAATTATTTGTTTTTCTTTTTATTATAATAACTTTCTATAATATGAAAATGGCTTAAAACCATTGCTATTTGTTGTTTTAACATTTCATCATCTGTTTTTATTAATATATTAATTATACATTGAAAAGAGTGTAATTCCTACATTTTCATATGAGAATTGCACCCTTTTCATGATGGATTATTAAGAGGGTCCATTTTACAATGCCCTCGAACCAGTCCTCTCTTTTTTCAATTCTTTTAATCATGACCTATCCAGTAAACTGTTTGAATTAGAGGAATTTATTTCTTATTTGTAGCGTTTATAGTTGCATTAACTTATTTATCACAATACACAACTTAGCAAAATATTCGATAATAAAACCACCTATTGTATTACTTGGTTGCCACCGGTATCAACAGTTGCTCACCTACATATAGCGAATTGATGTTGGTAAGCTTGTTTAAATTAACGATATCAGTAATTGACACCTTATACTTAACAGCAATTTTACTTAATGTATCCCCTGATATTACAGTATACTTAATAGGTGTAGCACTTGGGTATGAGTATGGTAGTACTAATGATTTTGATATATAGCCGGTAAGAGTAGTAGTCTCTGGCGCTTTATAATAATTTATTATAAACCAATTGCCACTTTCACCAATTATACTTAATGAACTTCCTGCTAGCCCATCTTGTACAGAGATAGATGGTGTTTGTTTTCCTAAAACTGCTATCATTTTTGCCGCATAACCCCCGCTTTTTGAGCAGGGGCAGCAATAATATTAAGATAGCTCTCCTTGAATCACGAATTTAACCATATGGTCATCAATAATGCACAACTGAATAGCATTGCCAACCATGAAGGCTGGGAGTGCTATTTAAAATGCATGTCAATGTGTTCTGCTTGTATGACACTACCGCTTCGTATACCTACGCCTGAAACTGGAATTGGTACAACTATCTAATTATAACTGCTAACTACTTAAAAATTCACAAATCTAGTGTTATTAAAACTCTAGGTATTTCATTTAACAAAATACTTTTGTGCCATTATACCTGAACAAATAAATGGTGTCCTTGATCTGATGTAACATAAAAAATACAGATTCCTAGAGTCAAAGCCAAGCTCTGTTAACCATATACTAATATAGAATAATAGAGCGAGAGGCAGATGTATTTGCATCTCACTCCATTATATGTTCTTAAGCCAATGGGAATTACAACTCAAGAAGCGATTCATAATTTGTGCGGCATATCAAAACAAGCTGCATCGTTCGTTTGTATCAATTTAGAAGAATGGCAACCCTCTAATTATATTAGTGAAATACTGTTAACAAAAATGTTCACTGGAGAGATACTGCTAGATTTTATACCAGAAATAGGCACCCCCAGAAGCCAACCATTAACTCTGTAGTTTTACTTAAGGCCTTCCACCTTGACAAGCTGTACATTTTCTTTGAAAAAAATCAGAACCATTACTTTTGTATTTTTTACTGCAGTATTGACATTCTAGAACATAGAAATACTGCACATGGTCAGTCCCACTCTCATATGTATACCCAAGGTTTTTTTGATTATTTCTTTAAGGTATAATATATTTATATATCCTCTCGTCGTTTAAATGGTTATCATGGAGTATAAATCAATATTATCTTTATCAATCAAAGATTTAACTAATTTATCGATTAAACAATCATTACTTTTGCTCTCGTACTCACTTGCTATTAACTTACTCAGTATATTTTCGAAAGAGTACCAATCATCAATAGAAATAAAACTTTATATTTGCCCCTTAAAAGTTGTTAAGCATAGTAATAGTACACCAAGTGCACTAATGAATTTTGAGTGTATGATTTCGAATATAAGTTAGTTATTAATTTACGACTTGTTTCTTTCATAGTTTCAAAAAGCGAACCGCATTTCTATTCAAGATCTTCAATCTCTGATCTCAGCCATCAAAGCCAGTTTTCAAAGTCCATGAGGGCCATACACCCCATAATAGATAGGATGCCCAGTCTTTACACTTATTTCGTTTGCCAAAAATCAAGATCTGACACATGGTCATCTTTTCTGTAAGAGTAATTTGAGAAGTATATTTTATAATTTTCTTCACATATTTCTGCTTATTCTATATTAGTATATTTTACCTATATAAAATTATTTTTTAATACACCAATAGCCTCAAAGTATTAACTAAATCAGCTATTACTTTGAGGCTATCTGAAAGCTTTTGTTGAAGTGGGAATAATAGTGGTGGTAGACAACAGATATTATTAAGCGCTGACTTAATTAAGTCATTATTCCCCGGAATTTAAACGTTTATAATAAGTTTGGATACCGAGCTGGAACCAATTAGGTTCACCATAAAGCTTTGTTGCCTTAAATATTTCATGTACTATACTGCTGATTGGAATACTTGCGCCAACGTCATGGGCGATCTCCAACAGATAACCTAAATCTTTATAATGAAGAACTAAATGCCCTCCACCCTCATATTTCTCAGTGTAAAGTGCCTCAGGAATATTGAATTCAAGAAATTCGCCCAACAATTTGGGATCCAATTGACATTTTTTAGACATCTCAACAGCCTCGCAATTGACCGCTAATTGATTCGCAAGAATCGCTTGATTAATCATTTTTAGGTACTGACCACATCCACTGGGACCTACATGACGGTATTTATAACTAAGGCATTTAAGTATTTCTTCACCTTTAGCAAAATTCTCATCACTTCCACCTACCATGAGAATTTGTCCAGCAGCCCCACGCCAGGTCAACGGAGAATCAATGAATCCAGCTTTTTTTTCACTACAAAGCTTATCATATTTAATTGCAGTAGACGGACGACATGTGCTTGTGTCAATAATTAACTGCCCCTCTTTAATAGAAGCTAAGATTCCATCCTTACAATCCATAATATTCTCTACAACCTCACTATTAGGCAGAGAAAGTATAATAATATCCGAGTTCAAAACAATATCAGTCAGTGACTTTGCAGCAACAGCCCCCATTTTAACAATGCAATCTTGTTTTTCTTTATTCACATCCAGTACTGTTAGTGGATATTTTGCGTCCATCAATTTTCCCGAATAGTACGAACCAATATTTCCAAGACCAATTAAACCAATTCTTTTCATAATTATTACCATCCTTTGTTTTCTATTTTAGTTATAATTACTGTCTATGACCCATTAATAAGGATTTCATGTGATGCTTTTTTAAAAAGTTTCATATTTATTGAAAAGATTAAATGGTACTTTCAAATCGCCTATTAAATTTGATTTGTCTGAGATTGCCAACTCTACGGAGATGTATCCGCTATATCCAATATCAAGGATAGATTCAATAAAAGCATTATTGTCTGTAACACCTTCTCCAAATCTTACAAACTCTTCAACACCAAATTTGATTGTTTCCTTTACATGGATATGATTAATTTTGTTAGGAAAATGTTTCACGACATCGGAAAGCTTGATATTTGCAGCTTCAAAATGTCCGGTATCAACACACAAGCCAAGGTTAGGCGATGGAACTGAATTGAAAACTTTATCATAATCCTCCAAAGTTTCAAGATTATTATTTGCATGATTTTCTAAGCAAATCAAAACTCCTTTTTCCTCTGCGAATGGAATGATGTCTTTGAGTGTGGCAATAACAGCATCCAAGCCACCTAATTGTCCTCTGTGAAAAGCCGTTGCCACTACCCTACGGCAACCTAATTCGCAAGCAGCTTCAATCATGCGAATCTTATGTGCCGTATCTCTTGTTCTGTCTCCTATATCTTTCCCTGAAAACCCGCATCCGTAAACTGAAATTGGTGTAATTCCCACTTCTGCAGAGGTCTGCTTTAACCGCCTAATATTAGATGGAGTAAGATCTCCCGGATGCCAGCAGTTAAACTCTATAAACTTATAGCCCACCTTTGGCATAACTTGAAATGATCTGAAAAATTTGTTGTCGTCAAACCCATCACACGATACTGTAGAACATGCAAGTCCAATCATATAATTTTGACCCTCCTTTTTATGAATTTAAAACTACTTATTTAACGCCGGTATTAAAGTACATGCTGGATCTGATCTCAGTGACGCTTCAGGACCAGCAAACTGATAAACTGCAATAAACTTAAGTTCTGTCTGACCAACATTCAATGTTGAGTGGAAAACATCAGCTGGAATAAAGACTAACTCGCCTGCCCCAATCTCTTTCTGAACTTTTTTATTTTCTAATTCAATGGTTTGAAGTGCTTTACCCTTCAATATGTATAGAACTTCCTCACAGTTGTTATGGTTATGTCTGTCATGACCCATACCTGGACTCAATGTTACTAATCCCGTTGCCATGTTCTTAGTACCTGTAATTCTTGGTTCAGACATCCATTGAAGAATTCCCCAAGGAAACACTTGTGTCTCAATATCATCCAATGAAACAAAATTTTTACATTCGCACATAACTAAACTCTCCTTAATATTATTATTCTCCCATGTAACTTTACAACTTTAGAACTTTAAAACCTTAAAACTCTTGACTTGATTGGTAATTGCCACTTCAGTTGGAAGACGTTCCATACTGGAGGCCCCAAAGAATCCTACAACATTATGTGTATTGCTGAGAATATACTGAGCATCTTCAGGTTCTGAAACAGGGCCTCCATGGCATATAACCAAAATGTCAGGGTTAATTTCTTTTGCTGCATTACAAATTTCCTGGATTAAGGTGACACATTCATTAAGAGTTTTGGATGTATGAGCGCCAATTGAGCCCTTCGTTGTGAGTCCCATATGTGCTACCAACACATCAGCACCCGCTTTTGTCATAGCAATAGCTTCTTCTACATTGAAAACGTAGGGGGTAGTCAACAAATCAAGTTCATGAGCCTTACGGATCATTTCTACTTCTAGGTCGTAACCCATTCCAGTCTCTTCAAGATTTTGTCTGAAAACACCATCAATCAAGCCAACCGTTGGAAAATTTTGAACACCTGTAAACCCCATATCCTTTAGCTGTTTCAAAAACAGGTCCATATCTCTATACGGATCTGTACCACAAACACCCGCAAGTACTGAAGTATCTTTTACAATTGTTAAAACTTCTTTTGCCATATCAACTACGATTTCATTTGCATCTCCGTAGCACATCAATCCAGCAAGTGAACCACGACCATTCATTCTGAATCTTCCAGAGTTGTAAATAATTATCATATCAACACCACCAGCCTCTGCGCACTTTGCTGATAGCCCGGTTCCCGCTCCAGAACCAATAATGGGATTACCGTTAGCAACCTGTTCCTTCAGCCTTTTCAAGGCTTCTTTTCTTGTGATTTTCATAACATACTCCTCCTTAATATTTTTGATGATGGGACTTTATGAGTTCATCTAATTTTTTGGCCATGGCTAACGAAAACTCCTGGTCATTAATATGAGCATCCATTTCCACAATTTTCACTACATTTATATCGCAGTTTTCCCTAATCGAGTTGAATAAAGCTGCATCCTCATCCTTCCCGTAAAACGGCATTCCTTGCGCATCAATCATAGATACACCTTTTAATGGAAGATATAATACACAAGTAGCTTTACTTCTTGAAAGTTTTTTTCCTATAATTTCACCCAACTTCGCATTTTCCTCAGAGGTTGTACGCATTAAAGTAACTGTCGAATTATGTTTGTAAAAATTTCTTCCTTCAAATTTTTTGGGAACTGTATCATATGCTCCAAAGTTAACCATATCCAAAGCACCTACTGAAACAACTTGAGGAATACCTTTGTCGGCCGCCGCATCAAGCCTCTCAGGTCCAGCATTTAAGACTCCCCCTACCAACTCATCGCACCACTCAGTTGTTGTTACGTCCAATACTCCATCAACCATACCTGCATTTATCAATGCCTCCATAGATCTTCCACCACTTCCTGTCGCGTGAAAAACCAGTACTTCATATCCTATTGATTCAAGATAATCTTTTGCAATTGTTACACAAGGTGTGGTTACCCCAAACATCGTCGCAACAATAATAGGTTTACTAGCATCTAAATCATGTTTTTCTCCTTTTACCATTCCTACAACTGCATTTGCAGCATTGGATAGAATTGTGGCTGAAATTCTATTAATGCCTGAAATATCAACAACAGAATTCATCATAATAATATCGCTTTCACCAACATAGGGTCGGGTATTACCTGAAGCAACAGTTGAAACCATAAACTTTGGAAAACCTATAGGTAGCATTCTCATTGCATTTGTTCCAATTGTAGTTCCAGCAGTTCCACCTAAACTGATAATTGCATCAATTTCTCCATCTGCATACAGCTTTGATACCACTTTTGCAGCTCCTACAGTCATAACGTCAATTGCTGTTCCTCTATCATTCTTTGCAACAAGAGTGCTAATCGGTATTCCTCCTGCAGCTGCAACCTCATCACGCGACACATCAGAAGTAAAATATGGGAGTCCCACCACACCTACATCAATAGTTAAAACCTCTGCTCCTGCCTTTTTTATACATCCTATTAAGAAATCAAACTCTTTACCCTTTGTATCAAATGTCCCAATTACTGCTACTTTTCTACCCAAAACAATTCACCCCTTCTTATTTTTCTCATATTTAGATTGTCCGTCCATATTATTTATGCCTTGATTCCAGAAGTCGCAACTCCCTCAACCAAAAGTTTTTGAAACATAATAAAAAAGATAGTAACTGGTAACAAGGAAAGACTGGACATGGCAAACAATTGACCAAATGAAGACTGACCCGTTGAATCTAAAAATAATTTAAGCCCTAATGATACTGTATATTTTTTAGGCTCACTAATATAGAGAAGCTGACTAAAGAAATCATTATATGTCCATATACATGTAAATATCGCTGTAGTCACCAATGCAGGCGTGCATAAAGGTATTATAATCTTGTAATAAATATCGAATTTGTTACATCCATCAATAGTTGCAGCTTCATCAAGCTGTGACGGCAAGCCACGAATGAATTGAACTATCAAAAAAATGAAAAAGGCATCTGTAGCAAAAAACTTTGGAATAATCAATGGTAAATATGAATTTGTCCAGCCGAGATTATAAAATATTGTGTACTGAGGAATTAGAACTGCATGAACTGGTAACATCATAGTCGCCAACATTAAAGAAAATAAAATGTTTTTCAATGGAAACTTGAATCTTGCGAAAGCATATGCGGTCATTGAACATGTAATCATGTTTCCTATAATAACCAATAAAACAATTAAAAATGTGTTCAAGTAATATGTTGAAAAACTAATTCTTCCAGCTCCCGACCATCCATCGATATAGTTATCCAGTGTAAACTGCTTTGGCCAGATTCCAAGATCCTTAAATATCATCAATTCTGGCTTAAATGAGCTACTAACCATCCAAACTAAGGGATAAAACATTATTAAAGCGCCTAGAATAACCGGCAAATATACAAGCAAGAATTTTTTCATCAAACTATTTTCTTTCATTTATATACCCCCCTAGTCTTCATAAAATACCCAGTTTTTCGCTGTTAAAAATATTAAACCTGTAATAAGTGCCGTAACAATTAATAACATCCATGCCATTGCTGAGGCATAGCCCATTTGCAAACGGGAAAAGCCTTGTGTATACAGATACAAGGTATAGAACAAAATGGAATCCAGTGGCTTTCCTTCAGGCCCGCCAATAATATATGCCGGAGTAAATACCTGAAATGACTGTATCGTTTGCATAACAAGGTTAAACAAGATTACAGGAGAAATCATTGGTAAGGTTATTCTGAAAAACTTACTCACCCCTTTAGCTCCATCAATATCCGCAGCTTCATAAAGAGCTATTGGTACTTGTTTTAGACCCGCCAAAAATATAATCATCGATGATCCGAATTGCCATACCATCAAAGCAATAAGAACTCCTAACGTATAATCAGGATGCGCAATCCAACTTGTTGTGCTTCTAATACCAATCAAACCTAATAAGTGATTGACTACTCCTGATTGTCCAAAAACCTGCCTCCACAAAATAGCAACCGCAACACTTCCTCCAAGTAGTGAAGGAACATAATAAACAGCTCTGAAAAACACCAACCCTCTCATACCTTTATTCAGAATCATAGCAAGCAACAATGCAAACGCAAGTTTAAGTGGAACGCCTACAGCTACATAAATTGCGGTAACTTTTATTGATTTAATATACCTTGCATCCCTTGTAAACATTTCTATGTAATTAGTCATCCCAATCCATTCAGGTTTCTTAAACAATCCGAAATCTGTAAATGAATAATATAATGAGACTAAAATAGGTATTAAAGTAAATATTAATATTCCAAAAATCCATGGCAATAAAAAGGCATATGATGTTCCATATCTTTTAAAAAAAGTTTTTATCATCTTTATAGATTACCTCCATCGGCACATATAAATTAGGGTTTTAAGAATCAATGGAATTTGTGGGGGTTGCAATGCTAAAGATAAAACTCCTCTAGCATTGCAACCCATTTGTTCGCTCAATAACTATTTTTTTGATTGAGCTGCAAGCAATTCCTTCTTCGCATCAACTATAAAATCAGCAGATGCTTGTTTAATACTCTTTTTGCCAAATCCAATTGCATCAGTAGCTGCAGAAAATGCTGTTGTAATCGCATTGTAAGCAGTAGGGCGATATGTCATTGCTGGCGCTGTTTTCATTATTTTATCGGAAATCTCAATGACCTTTTTCACTTCAGGTCCTACTTGAGATATCAGTGCTTCTGTCACTTTTGATGAACCTAAAACACCGTGTTCAAAATTATAAACTTTATTTGCCTCAATATCATTCGCCCACCAGTTAATAAGGGTTGCTGCTGCTTTTGGGTTTTTAGTGGTTGTAGGCATAGCCAAAAATACTCCATTAAATGCTTCCCCATAAACGCTTTTCCCAGTAGGAAGTGCCGGACAGCGCAATATATCTAAAGTGTCATCTGGCATAACCGCTTGAAATTGTGGTAATTGATTGGAATTCGTTAAAATCATCATTGCAGTTTTTTGTACCAGCATAGAATCAGCAACTGGTTTTGCGCCTTCTTCAGCAGCTATATTCTTTGGAGGTATAGTTCCTTCTTTTCTAAGATTATCCCACCAGGTCATATATTCCTCTGCATCTGTAGCATCAAATCCCAAAGAATCCTCTTGCATATTGCTGATTGTTTTTCCCTTTTCGAGAAGATAGACAACGAAAAAATCGAAGATTCCAGAAGCATCAAACATTGCATATTGATTTTTTGATAATTTACTCTGGACTTGCTTAGTGAAATCACTCATCTGACTCCAACTCATATCTTCTGTTGGAATGGTAATACCTAATTTTTCAATAGAGGTTCTATTGATGATTAAGCTAGAAACTGTCATTCCAATATTGAGCATGACAAAAGTATTATTATAAGTTCCCATATCCAATACCTTTTTATCCCAGCCACTTAAATCAATTGTTTTATCATCTACATAAGGTTTCAAATCCGCCATTATCCCTTTTGAAGCATACTTCCCATATTCGAATGGCGTCATTAGAAAGACATCCGGTCCATTCCCACTTGCTGTCTGTATGTTTAATTTATCCCAGTATTCTCCAAATGGGCTATATGTGCTCTGAACTTTAATGTTCGGATTTTTCACCTCGAACATTCTCATAAGTCCTTCAAACTTTTTGTTACGATTTACATCACCCCACCATTGAATACTAATCTCTACCGGAGCTTGATTTGTTATACTTGTTGAACTTTCTGAACTTGTTGTACTTGGTACATTCGACTCGCTGCTTTTTGTTGCACATGCTGCTAAACTAAACACAAAAGCCAGCACCAATGCAAGAGATAGAACCTTTTTCCCCATCATTTTGTTTCCTCCTTTTAAATTTATAACCTCTCGAAAGTTTCAAATTTTTCCGAGAGCTATGTTTTAAGATATGAGTTTTTTCTCAAATCTCTAGCATTTCTAAAAATACTGTATATCGTCATTTTTCTAGTATAATTGCTATTTTCTAATCTCCTGATAAATGGCAATAAATATATGAGGTTATCAGATAACCTGTTCCAAAAAAAACTAATTTGCTAATTAGTTTTCAATATTGTTCTTAATATATCAACTTTCAGTTTAGTTTTTAAGATAAATTTCACCATACACTTCAAAACTTTTATCCAAAACCTTCTTCAATGCCTTTCTATCCTTTCTACACAATGCATCAAAAATCTTTTTATGATTATCCGAAGTGTTTTTGACATCAGTCATAGAACTTCGTTCAGTGATATGCATATGTAGCGTCGCTTCGAATAAATCAATCAAAACTTCACCTGTACGTATAATATATGGATTATGTGTACTCTTTAAAATTGCTCTGTGAAAATTGGCATCTCTTTTTGCCCCAATCTCTAAACTTTCATCCACTTCTTGTGAGTATGATTTCAATTCTTTTTTAATACAAGCTTTATCTTCTTCTGTCATTGTATCCATCGCCAAAAATGTGTATGCCGACTCATACATGATTCTAAAATTTAACAAATCTTGGTTTGAACTCTGTTGGAGTATCCATTGGAAAATTAATGGATTTAAGCTATCCTCCTTGGGTTCACTGCAAATGAAGGTGCCATATCCTTGTTTAGATTCAATCACACCTACAGCATCTAACATCTTAATTGCTTCTCTAATACTAGATTTTCCAACCCCAAATTGCGCTGCCATTTCTTTTTCTGATGGCAACCTGCTACCAGGAATTAAATTTTTGTAAAGGAGTAATTCCTTAATGGTATTTAAAATCGTTTTCACTACGGTTGTTTGCTTTACCTTTTCACCACTAAATAAATTTTGATCCATTCTGATCTTCCTAACATTATGTAATATAATACATTCATAGAACTGGTTATCTGATAACCTTGTGATATAAATATAGTTTATAAACTTATAAAAGTCAATAGTATTCACTAAAAAAATCCTAATGCATTATAATCATTATTTAATCTTTAAAAACTCTTCGTAATCTATCCATAATTATATATTATTTTATTATGAGCTTTTCCAATGTTATTCAAAGCAAACCACCATTGCGGTAATATGGCAATTAGTATTCAACTTTTATCCCTTTGCAAATCAATAACAGGAGTTGAGAGAGACAGGGTTCTGACCTACAAAAAACAGGTGAAAAAGTACTATCTATCCAGTATGTGTTATTACATTGATCCTTCCCTAGTCTCCTACAGCAGCCTTTCTATATTCTCCAGGTGTTTTTCCTGTATTCCGTTTAAAAATTTGAGTGAAGAACTTAAGATCCATGTAACCTACTTCATTACCGATATCAATGATCTTTTTATCAGTCTTCTGTAGTAGCTTACAGGCCTCTTCAATCCTGATTTTCTGAGTATATTCAAATACGGTCATCCCTGTACTTTCTTTGAAAAGTTTGCAAAAGTAATTCTTACTTAAGAAAGCCATAAGTGATAAATCTTCAAGTTTGAGATTTTGAGAATAGTTATTTTTCATATAATTTATAGCCTTATCAATTATCTGGTTTCGCATAGTTTCTACATGATCTTTGGGATGACTGAGTTGGTGGTGTAACCTAAAAATTTTAATCAAAAGTTCAATTAAGTAAGCCCTCAATAGCTCAAGGTAACCTGGCTCCATAAGTTTATATTCATGGTGCATTTTTTCATAGATATCACAAATGTTTTTACTATCTTGTTCAAGCAGATTTATATCTGTTGGATTCTCTATTTCTTCTGGGAAAAGTGATTTAAAGATTAAATGATGCGTAATGTTTGAAAAATCTTTACAGTTCACAAGGGAGTAATCTAAAAAATCAGGTTGAAATATACAATTATAAATCACCAGATCTACTTTAGGGTTACCAGGCAAAGACCTAAATTCGTGAGGTACGTCATAATTTATAATAAATAAATTACCTTTAGAAACCGTATACTCCTTACCTCTTATACGGTGTATGCCATGTCCTGCAGCTACATAAGCTATTTCAATGAAACTATGGGCATGAAGATGTGGCTCTATCTCTTCGAGAGCCTTATTAATATAAATGGTTTCACCTTCTCGGAAAAACTTTTCACCCGTAGCATAATAAGATAAATGATATTCCATGAATATACCCCCTTAACTATATTAATATACTACCATGAAAAAGAAAACAAAAAAGTATAAAATGTAACAATACGATTGGAGGATGAGAAGATGAAAGAGTTAATGGATACACTAAAAAACCCTTCTAAGGAATATCGAGCTATGCCATTCTGGTCATGGAACGACAAACTGGATTCTGAAATGTTGAAATGGCAAATAAGTGAAATGGATAAGGCGGGATTGGGAGGCTATTTCATGCATGCCCGCGGAGGACTTCAAACAGAATATCTTAGTGATGAATGGATGAAGTGTACAAAGGTAGGTATAGAGGAAGGTGAAAAGCTTGGTATGAACTCTTGGTTTTACGATGAAAATGGATGGCCAAGTGGTTTTGCAGGTGGTATTATAACTTCAATGGGTGACCGATATCACGTAAGATGGCTTGAGATAGAAGAAACTATTGTGGAAAGTATCATTTTTGATGAGCAAATACTGGGTATTTACAGTTTTGATTTATTTACTAATAAAATTTTCAAAATTAGCCAGTTAGAATTAGAGAAATATATTGATAAAAAAATCTATGTTATCAGACATAAATCCAATCCTTATTACATTGATATATTAAACTCCGAAGTAATCAAGTCGTTTATTGATGTTACGCATGAAAAGTATTATGAAGTGTTCAAGGAAGATTTTGAGAAAGGGCTGCTAGGATTCTTCACGGATGAGCCACAGTATTCAAGGGGAGAGATTCCATGGTCATATATTTTGACAGAAGAATTCAAGAAAAGATTTGGATATGATCTTTTAGACAGCCTGCCCGCATTATTCGTACAGTGTGAAGGGTATGAAAAGATACGCTATGACTTTTGGACGACTGTCAGTAGTCTATATGTGACTTCTTTCGGCAAACAGATTTTTGATTGGTGTGAAGCGCATCATTGCAGGACAACCGGACATGCAATGATGGAAGATAGTATGTATGATCAGATGTGTGCAACTGCAGGTGGAATGCCCTTCTATCAGTATCTGCATATTCCAGGCATGGATTGGCTGGGAAGGAAAATAAGCAGCCCTGTAATCCCCAAACAGGTAAGTTCAGTTGCAAACCAATTGGATAAAAAGTTTGTTCTTTCAGAAACCTTTGCGCTTTGTGGGTGGAATGTAAACTTCGAAGAATTAAAATGGATTGCTGAGTGGCAATATGTAAATGGTGTAAGCCTTATGTGTCAGCATCTAGAAGGGTATTCCTTAAGAGGACTTAGAAAAAGGGATTATCCACCTTCATTATTCTATCAACAATCGTGGTGGGAAGAATACAAGCTATATAATGATTATTTCGCACGACTTGGAGTTCTCTTGACTTCGGGTAAAAATGTAGTGGAGGTTCTACTTATTCATCCTATGAAGAGTGGATGGATAGCTTATGATCATAGCAACAATGAAACCTTAGTAAAATTGGATAAAGACTTTGTTAATGCTACCGAAACCTTATCTGGACTGCACATTGACCATCATTACGGAGATGAAAGTCTAATTAAAGAACATGGCAAGGTAAATGGAGATAAATTTATCATTGGAAATTGTAGTTATAGTATTGTTGTCATGCCTTCAATGATGACAATAGACAAGGTAACCCTCGAACTAATAAATAAATTTATGGCTAATGGCGGAAAAGTAATAAGTTATGGTGATTTTCCAAGGCTTTGTGAGGGCATTCACAATGGCATGGTAGATTCATTAAAAGATAGGGTTTTGCAGGTTAGTGGAAAAGCTTCTTTATATAATTCACTTCGTCAGATAAATTTACCTCAAATAAGCATTTGTGCTGGCAACGGTGAAATAGATTCTATTCATTACATGCAAAGAGATCTAGGAGAAGCGCAGTTATTTTTTGTTGTAAACCATGACCAAGAGCAAACCTTTAACAGTGAGATAGCTTTAAAAGGCAAGGGAAGAGTTAGGAAATTCGTATACGAGACTGCTGAATTTGAAGAGTTGGAATATAGAGTAGATGGCGATTTTACAAAGCTAAATCTAAAGTTTTTACCTATGCAGTCCCATGTCTTACTGCTCGACTTTGATGGTGAAACAAAAATAAAAGCTAAAACATGTAAGGAAAAGATAATTAGCATTAAGAACGAATGGACAATAGGGGAAATGGACTTAAATTCGCTTACTTTAGATTATTGTAGCTATAGTATTGACAACGGAGAATGGATTGGACCGATTCATACCATAAAGCTTATGGATTTGCTGCTAGAACTGAGACGTGCATGTGATATATCTTTAAAGTTTAATTTCAAAGTAAATATGGACTTGGAAAAAAACAAGGAGTTTTTTATTGCTGTAGAAATGGCAAATGAATTTGAGATTTCTATTAATGGAAATTTAGTTCCGTACACGGATAAAGGTTGGTGGAAGGACATTTCATTTAAAAAGCTTGATATAAAAAAATATGTCGCTATGGGAGAAAATGAAATCGTCTTAAAACGTAAATTCTACCAATCGCAGAAGGTCTATGATGTATTGTTTGGTGAAAATGTATTGGAAACGGAGAAAAACAAACTAACCTTTGATGTAGAATTGGAAAGTATATACGTTGTGGGAGATTTTGGAGTAATCAGTGAATCCCCGTATTCCTATGGTGAAAGAAAAGCCGTATTTACCGATGGACCGTTTAGTATATCCGACAAACCTACCATGATTCAAGGTCAGAACTTGATCGAGCAAGGCTTATGTTTCTTTTCAGGAATTGTAAAATTAAATCAAAGCGTCAATATTAAAAAGGACGATAACACAAGGCTTTTACTGGATATTGGAAAACCGGAGTCTGTTATTAGCAAAGTGTTTGTAAACGGTACTGTTGTTAAAGTCTTGCCGTGGGCACCTTACACTGTGGACATAACAGATTATGTCAATGAAGGAGATAACAATATTTCAATTGCATTATTTTCAAGCAACCGAAACTTGTTGGGACCACATCATCATATTTCTGGAGAATCCTATTCAGTAGGTCCGGCGACATTCACTGATAAACCAGGTTGGACTGAGTTTGGTGGGACTTGTGATTTTTGGAGAGATAAGTACTGTTTTGTGAGATTTGGGTTATAGGTGTGTGTTGCATGAAAAATCCCCTATACCATAAATAAAATACACTGCACATGCGCACAATATAGAATGCTTTGTGCCGTGTGCAGTATATATGAGCAAAATATTGTGCGCCTTTTAACTATAAGATGGCTTTCCTACAATATTCCTCCAAAAGGCTAAGATAAATCTTGTAATTTTCAAATGATACTCCAGGTGGAGTTTAATGATCACAGGGAGTAATGAAATCCACCGCTTTTCATCACTTTGAGAGTTCTTGGAACCCAGCAAAAGCCCTCTAAAGTTATCCAAATAACTAAATCGCCCTCATCATGTAAAGCTTTTAAAGTTAGAAGCTTTGTTTTCAGTTTTTCAACTACATCTTTAGAGTATACTCAGAAAGTTAGAATTGATGAGGTCTGCAAGCTCCTTACAAAATCAGACCTTAAGGTTATTGATATAGCTTTACAGGACTTACACCCGGGCAGTACAGAAAAGAAAAGTGATTTAAATTAAACATGATAATTTTTTTTGTAGTTGCAAGAATATTCTACAAAATGCCTTCCATGGCAAGGTCACTTACACTATTAACTATATGTAAAATTAAGAGCAATTAATTGAGCAAAAAGGGAAAAAATAAACTACCACAAATATAAAATATATTCAGTTTCCATAATATTTGTGAAAGCCCAATTTATTTAAAATAAGGGAGAAATTCCTGTTAACATAACCTTTCTCCATAATTAATATTCCCCTGTTTACCATTAATTTGAAATTCAAATTATTCTTAAACCCTTTTAAATCTAACTAATATTTTAGTCACCAGATAACCTAATTGCTGATTTCCACTAATAAATTAGTGATATGCCTCAACGTCTGCATATTTTATGACAACACTATAGAAATCACTAATTTTAATACCTAAAAGTCTAAAATATTTAATATTGAGAAGTTATATACTTTTAAGTCAATAACTATTGACTATTTAGAATAAATTGGTATAATAATATTCAAGAGGTGCAATTATGGAAAAACTCATACCAAGACCGTATTATTTGAATAAACTCATAGAATTCAAAGACAAGGATATTGTAAAAATCGTCACAGGCATCCGCCGTTGCGGCAAATCAACCTTGCTTGATTTGTTTGTGGATCACCTGTTGTCGACAGGAGTAAATAAAAAGAATATTCTGCATATGAATTTAGAGTCACTGAAATTTAGCGACATTTTGGACTATAAAAGCTTTTATGACTATGTAAGCAAAAAGATAGTTCAAGAAGAACATAACTACCTAATTTTTGATGAGCTGCAATCCGTCAACTATTGGGAAAAAGCAATCGAGTCTTTCCGCCTTGATTTTGATGTAGATATATATATTACTGGCTCTAATTCCTATTTGCTGTCATCTGAATATTCTACGCTTATGTCCGGCAGATATGTTGAGATTCGTATGTTGCCGTTGTCCTTTAAGGAATTTCTCAGTTTTTATTATTTTGATGAATCAACTACTATTGAG
>Ga0209430_1001105_pt1 | contig 21451 bp, 19 predicted proteins | sample BarGraIncub1133A_FD_184504 | JGI IMG/M metagenome (GOLD analysis project Ga0209430, IMG submission 184504) | Arctic peat soil microbial communities from Barrow, Alaska - Barrow Graham LP Incubations 11-33A (SPAdes) (version 2) | ecosystem: Environmental > Terrestrial > Soil > Wetlands > Peat... | reverse complement strand
TTGTCTTTTCAAACGTATTATCCAGGTTCAAAGAAGCCATTCCACGTGTTACGTCAGCTGTTAAAGAATCACTGGTTGCCGGTTTGACAATGGGTCCGGGGTCTGTTGACCTGTAATCGGATAAACTGAAATCGGCTGAAGCTTTCAAATTTTCGGTCAGTTTATACCCAACCTTGCCAAATGCATTGAAAAGGTTGAAGGCCGAGTGAGCTCTGTGACCGTCTGTTCTGTCGAAGTTGGTGGAGAAAAATCCAGAAAGCCTGTCTTTTTTCGAGCTAAGGCTCAGCATATACTTTTGCGTATTGAATGATCCCAGCATCATGGAACCGTTTGCTTTAAATCCATCCGTCTTTTCCTCTCTGGTGATAATGTTGATGACACCACCCATGGCGTTCGAACCGTAAACCGTAGAGGCAGGCCCGCGAAGAATCTCGATGCTCTCTGCATTGTAGGAAACGTATGCATCTGGCAGGTTGTGCCCGTTTATTCCCATTATTTGGGGATGCCCGTCAATGGCTATCAATACTTCCGTTGTAGGACTTCCACCAATACCGCGTAAGGAAATACCACCTCCTGAACCTGAAAAAATACCGTAACCTGTGGTGCTTCTTTCCGTAATGAACAATCCCGGGACAAGTCCTTTGAGCGAAGAGAGGACAGAGGATGCTTCCGTCTTTTCAATTTCCTCTCTGGAAATGATCGTAACCGATGATGGCAGTTCACTAATTTTGGTTGGAAGCTGGATTCCCGTTGCTACAACCGGTTTGAGCCTGATGGTATCGTTTGTTAGTCTGTCTTTTGCAAGAAGACTCGTCTGAAAGGTAAGAAAAAGGAAAGCAGGTATAACTAGTTTTTGATACTTCATGTATTTTGTTGGGGGCGATGATTTAAAAACCGAAATCGTCCAGTTTCACTTCCTTTTTTTCCGCTTCCTTAAAACGTTTAGCTTTTAAATGAACGGGATTTCCTTCCACATAAATGGCACGATAAGGTCTGGCCGGGCAGATGTATTCGCAACCACCGCATCCCACACAAATATCTGTATTGATGGATGGTATAGTCAAATCATTTTTATAAGGAATCATTTTAACAGCCTGAGTGGGACAATGTTCTGAGCAAGCTCCACAGCTGGTCTCATCGGTATATACCACACAGTTGTTCAGTACAAAAGTCACTTTGCCCATTTGAAGGGAATGCTTTTCGTCTTTGGTCAGCTTCATCAATGCATTGTTTGGACAGACTTCCGAACATAAAGTGCAATCGTAGTTGCAGAATCCATGTTCGAAATCCATTCTGGGTTGCATAATGCCTCCTAGGCCGTATTCTGTAAATGCGGGCTTCAATATATGGGAGGGGCATTTGGCGACGCAAAGATGGCAAGCGGTGCAATGATGCAGCAAGTGTTCGGCACTTCCTGAACCGGGAGGGCTCAGTGGGTGTTTTTTAGTATAGGCCTTGTTGGATTTTACTTTTGCCAGTCCTTTTGCGTAGAGCGAACCGGGTACAATAAGAGCCGTTGCGGCTAAGGTTGATAAAAACATTCGCTTGGAGCTGTCTGGTTTAGTTGGTGCTGCTACGACTTTTTTCCTGGGGACAAAGTCATAGGTCATCGCTTTTTGTTTGCAAGCTTTCAGGCAATCAAAGCAGTCTACACAGCGGCTGTAATCAATCCGACTGTTTTTGCTGTCGATGCAGGAGGCCTTGCAGGTTTTTTCGCATTTTCCACATGAGTTGCAGGAATCTTCGTTGATTCTGATTTTGAGGAGAGAATACTGCGAAAGAAAACCCAGAATAGTTCCAACCGGACAAATCGTATTGCAATAGGTACGTCCATAACGCCAGGCCAGAAAGCCAACGATAAAAAATGTAAGAACTCCGATAATCAATGAAAAGGAACTCAGCGTGTAAATGTCAATTTGGTAAAATCTATAATTGTCAAAGTGGTTGAAAATTACTGACAACAAGTTGTTTCCTGCGAAATAGACCGGTCTGAAAACATGGGTGACCATTCGGCCAAAGGCACTGTATGGGTCGAGTAAACTTAAAAGAAAGGTGCCTCCGGCAAGAAAGGCAACAAGTACAGCTGCCAAAACAGGGTAGCGAAGAATTTTCTTTTCCTTGCTGTATTTGTATTTTTTCTTTTTTGTGAAACGCTTTGAAAACCAGGTGATGATATCCTGAAAAATGCCTAAAGGACAAATCACTGAGCAGTAGATTCGTCCTAAAAGCAGCGTGAGCAATAAGAGAACCAGTACGACAATAAATGAACCTGCCAACAATGCCGGTACAAACTGTATTTGCGTCAGTATCTTAAAGTGGGCCGGAAGAATGTCTGCAAAATCCAGAAAATAGAAAGTAATCAGTGTAAAAAGTACAACCGCAAGAGCTATGCGGATTTTTTTCAAGGTCATGGGTTAGATTTTTATTTTCTTTACTTTCAGTTTGCTAAGGTCCATGGTCCCTAAATGAAGTTCTTCAGCATTTGCTATGTGTTTAACCGATTCAAGCGGCATTTTCTCAATCTGATTGAAAAAATTGGTTGCTGCAGTATCAACGGCAACAATATCAGAAGACATGAACAAGGCTTTGGGAGTAACGACATCTGAAAGGGATTTGCCTTGTGGTCCGTTGGATTTCATAACGCGGTAAGCATCGACCACATGCAGGACAGCCGGTTTGTTTAGCGTGCAAATATCGGCTATGCATTGCTGCAAATCATTTGCATGAAAATAGCCTCTGTCCCAAACGATTCCCATGTGATTTTTCATGGAAATGGTCATTTTTGCGCCACCGTGATTTTTCAGGATGGGAACATTGATCCATACATCGCAATCCAATATGGCGGTATGTACTTTTGCCGATTTAAGCCTTTTGGCTCTGGGTAAAGCGATTTCCCGGTAATACGATTCTTCGTTGCCTGGCATCATTTTTCCACCTGCAGCTTCCGTTGCATTTTCAATTCCGCTGTTTTCATAACATTTTTTCCAGTCGTTGCAGGTATGGTCAAAAACGATAACCTCTTTGGCTCCGGCTTTCAGGCATTCTCTCACGATTTCTGCTACAAGTTCCGGATTGGTATTCCCAGCCATATCTGGCGTTCTGTCCCATCCGATGTTGGGTTTCACCGTTACTTTGTAGCCTTTTTTGACAAATTTGCCCATGCCACCAAATTCGGCGATGGCTTTTCGGAACATAGCCACAGGCTCACCACCCATGACGGCTACCAAATCACATTTTGTACCGGCTGTACTTGTTTTGGAAACATTCTGAGCCATCAAATTCATTCCGTCAGTCAACTTAATGGTTGATGCCAAGCCTGTTATGGCTGCTGCTTTTAAAAAATCCCTGCGCTTCATAGTGTCTAGATATTTTTAAATGTTGTTATTTAATAATCCATGGAAACATAAAGCAGGTCTCGTCGTACAGGCAATAATCCGCCTTCCCGTTCACTGCAAATGTCCTGACTGTTTTTGCTCCTGCATCTAAAAGTAATTGTTTGGCAAAATTCAGGGTATTGCCGGTTTTAACCCGGTCTTCTACAAGTAATATAGTTTTTCCCTGAACGTCAAACTTAATTTCTTCGAGCAGTTGAGGTTTATCGAATAGCTGTTTTTGAGTTTTATCCCTGAGGTGAAGTTTTAATAGCTGGATTTCCAGGTCCAGTTTTTGGTTGAGCATGGCTGCAGGTATAATACCTCCATTGGCCACGGCCACGATCAGGTCAAATTTATCCTGAAAGACCATGGTTTCAAAACCAACTTTTACTTCTTCGAAACTTTTACTCATATTTCGCCATTAATCTTAAGATACCCCAACCTGCAATCCATTGAATCAAGATTCCAGGAAATCCAAGGCGAAAGTCCTGTATGGCTGCATTAAAATCAGCGGTGATGGCCCATTCTGCCAATCCACCCACCAACTGGTAGGCAAGTATGGTTGCGGCGATCAGCAACAAAGAAACCGACTTGCTTTTTTGGGCTAACCAGGAAGCGGCAACAGCCAGTAGAGTCGATTTAATCAGAATAACAGGAAGCATAGCCACCATAGGCATTCCGAAAATCAGTGAATTTATCAGTGGAGAAAAGAGTGCTGTGAGCAGCCCTACTTTTAATCCGAATTTGTAGGAAGCAATCAGTGTAAAGAAATAAATGGGTAAAAGAATTTTACCACCGTCAGGAATAAAGTGACAGATCTGAGGTAAAACCAGATTTCCGATCACAAACAGGGCACTGAATAAGTACGTTTTGAAGTTCACAACCGAAAGGTTGAGTGGTCTGAAAGGAGCTGATGCTATCATAACTATAAACTTTAAGTTTTAAATAAATATTTGACTGATAAAAAGATTAAGCGTTTAAAATAGATTCGAATTATTATTTGTAGATGCAAACATAACCGGCAGGTTCGCTTGCTTTCACTTTGAACTTCTTGTCTTTTTCTACAATAAATGTTTCACCGGTTTTATAAATTTTCCAATTCTCGCTTCCCGGGAGAAAGACATCCAGTTCACCTGAAACAACGGTCATGTATTCGATCGTAGCTGTTCCAAATTCATATTCTCCGATGGAAATAACACCGATCGTGCTCACTCCATTTTTGTTTTCCAATGCAATTGACTTTACTTTTCCGTCAAAATACTCATTTACTTTCAACATACTTTTTCAATTAGGATTTTTTAATTTAATTTACGGGTACTAAGATAAAGTATTTCTCCTAAAACGTAGAATAAAAAGGTGGAAAGCAGGCTGTTTTTTTGTCGGAAACTTGAAAAATCTATCTCTTTAATTCCAATATTCCCGGATTTTTTTTAATGAAATCGAGCGTGTCTTTATAACCTTGTTTGTAGATTTTCTCATAGGCATCAAAGCGAAACTCATTAAAATACTTCAAGCCCTGAGGTTCAATGAGGTAATCGCACAAGGACCGACCTTCCATTGAATTGACATGTTCAATCAACCGGATGGATTTTGTGATGGCATCTATGGGCTTTTTAAGTTCCGTGGGAGCTTCATGTGGCAAGACGTCCACGCCGATAATATTGCTGCACAAAGACTTTAGTGGTTGCGCCGGTAAATTGTTCAGCAAACTGCCATCCAGGTAAAAGGCGTGTTCTGATTTATGTGACTCGAACATTCCCGGTATGCTGGCCGAAGCAGAAACCCAGACATTCAGGTCGTCACCGCTGCTCTTTATTTCCCATTGTGCGAGATTCATATTCGTTACACAGATGAACATTTTTTTCTGAAGCCCTTCAAAGCTGTTGTGCGGTATGATTTCCTTAACCAATGAAATAACAGTGCTGTGATCTGACCATCCAGATCTCCAGAAAGTCGGTATAAAGGTCATCAGTTTGGTGACGCGGTAAAGTCTGTCGTCTTTGATCATTTGCATCATTTCAGAAGGCGTAAAACCTGCAGCATAAAAAGTCCCCACGATGGCACCCATACTGGAACCGGAAATGATATCCGGCTCTATCCCGTTTTCGAGCAAAGCCTGCAACACTCCGATGTGTGCAAAACCAAGTGCACCGCCTCCACTCAAACAAAGACCAAGGTTAACAGGTTTTTCGGTTACCTTTTTTTTCTCAAAAAATTTAATCATACAGCAATGGAGGATTTAGATTGAATCCGAATTCAGAAACTCAAAGATACGAACAGGTTGTGGAAAATCCGCACAAAAGTTGTTTATTTGCAGTCCGACTCCGTGTCCAAAAGACCTTTAAGAAATGTACGTATGAAAATCCTTGTTTGTTTTACCCTTTCGCTCTTTTTTAGTTTTGCAACCATCCTTCAGGCAGCAACCTCCAAAACAATAGTCATCCAAACCGGCAATACCAGTCTGATCTACAAAGTAAGCGGCAATAATAAGCTCTATCAATGCTATTTCGGGAAGAAACTGGAAGCTGCTGACTGGGTATCGGTGCCTGTTTCGAACGATGAGGCTCTTCTGACTTTCGGTACCTCCTATGTAAACCAGCCTGCCTTGCGGGTTGTCCATGCCGATGGAAATACTTCCACAGAACTTGTCTTTGACAAATCGGAGGAAAAACGGTTAAACGAAAATCAGGTTCAGACAGACATTTACCTGAAAGATACTTATTTCCCCTTTTACGCTAAAATTTCCTTCAAAACCTACGAAAAGGAAAACATCATTGAGCAGTGGGTGGAATATTCACACGGAGAAAAAAAGGATGTTGTCCTGAATGATTTCGCATCCTCCTGCCTGACGTTCAAAGCGACCAAGTATTTTATGACGCAGTTCTGGGGAAACTGGGCCAACGAAATGAACATGAGTGAATCTCTTCTGACACGAGGAGATAAAGTGGTGGATTCCAAGCTGGGTGTTCGAAGCAACGAATATGGACACGCTTGCTTTTATGTTTCGCTGGAAAAACCTTCTGCCGAAGAAACCGGAGAGGTGATTGGGGGTACACTGGCTTGGCCAGGCAGTTTTGCCTTCCATTTCAGTGTGGACAATCAGGATAAGCTTCGGGTCATTTCCGGGATCAATTCTTTTGCAGGAGAATATTACCTGAAAAAAGGGGAGATCTTTAAAACTCCTTCCTTACTTTATACATACAGCGATTCAGGGAAAGGCACTGTTTCCAGAAGGTTTCACAAGTGGGCTCGTCAATACGGCGTTTATAACGGAAATAAACCTCACATGACCCTGATGAACAACTGGGAAGCCACCTATTTCAATTTCAACGAAGAAATTCTGACCAAAATCATAGACGATGCAGCCACCATGGGGTTTGATTTGTTCCTGCTTGATGACGGATGGTTTGGTTCCAAATATCCCCGCAACAACGATGATGCAGGTTTGGGTGACTGGATGACCAATACAAAAAAACTACCTCACGGGTTGGGTTATCTGGTGAAAGAATGCGACAAGCGCGGCATCAAGTTTGGCATCTGGCTTGAACCTGAAATGGTGAATCCCAAAAGCGAATTGTATGAAAAGCATCCGGATTGGGTCATCACTCAACCCAATCGCCCGTTGAATCTGAGTCGCAATCAGTTGATCCTGGATTTGAGCAACCCAAAAGTCCAGGATTATGTTTATTCCATCATCGATAAAACGATGTCTGAAAATCCGGGAATTTCCTACATCAAATGGGATTGCAACCGCTTTATAACCAATTCGGGCTCGAATTATCTGCCGGCTAACAGACAATCGCATTTGTGGATTGACTATACCAAAGGATTGTTGAATGTCTTTAAACGTGTCCGTGAAAAATACACCGAAATCACTATGATGGATTGTTCCGGTGGGGGTGGTCGGATAGACTACGGCACACTTTCATTTTTTGATGAATTCTGGACCAGTGACAACGGAGACCCTTTGGCCCGCATCAATATCCAATGGGGTACCAGCCAGTTTTTTCCTGCTATTTGCATGGCAAGTCATGTTTCATCCAGTCCAAATCATACCACGGGCAGGACGACGCCTCTGAAGTTTCGTTTTGATGTAGCCACTTCAGCCAAACTTGGAATGGACCTGCAGCCCAGTACCATGACCGAAGATGAAAAGGCTTTTTGCAAAATAGCCCTGAAAAATTACAACGAGATCAAGGATGTGGTGCAGTTTGGAGACCTTTACCGCTTACTTTCCCCGTTTGAAAGCAATCGGGTCGCCATCATGTATGCGTTGGAGGATCAATCTCGAGCCGTTGTGTATTCGTATCTGGTCAGAAAAGAAATCAGAGGAAATTCACAAATAGTTTATTTAAAGGGTCTTAATCCTAAAAAACAGTATAAACTTCGGGAGCTGAATAAAGTTCCCGGTCGTTGGTCCCGTTTTGATAACCTGGAGGGCAAGTCATTTTCCGGTAATTTCCTGATGAATCATGGAGTGGCTTTTTATATGAATGATGAATACGAAAGTTTAGTCTTTGAAGCTATTGCTGAATAAGCATATAAAATGAAAAAACGGAATTTACTTTTTCTAATCACATTTATCCTTTCATCCTTTTCGCTTTTTGCGGCTGATTTTTCCATTATAAATGGAAATTGGACGCTTCATTACAAAGAGCGAACCAAGACGATGGATTTTATGTACAAGGGTAAGAACATTCTTTTGAATGTCTATCCAGTAGTGAAATACAACCTGGAAGGTGGAAAAGAAAATACGTTGAAGCCGGATTCCTATACGTCGCTCTCCATTAAAAAGGTACGTATGTCCGATACTTTCGGTAAAGGAACCACGTACACTTTTCTCTATACCAGAAAAGGCCTTCCGTCGCTCAGGCATCTATTTTATATGTACAACAAATTGCCCTGGTTTTTAACGGAAGTGGTGTTGGACAACAAAGAAATTATTTATTCCAACTATTTATCTCCTATTACAAGCACAACGAGTTCGTCTTTTCTGACCAAAAGCATAAACAACCGGAACGACTGGGTTTGACAGCAGATAAAATTGGCTCGGTTAAAGAACTCTGGACACAAACAGAGGTTAAGCTCCAGAGTGGCGGACTCAATTATCAGGTGCCGGCTTCAGATGCACGGATTTATAGGATTTCCAAAAATACCGATGTAAAAAATACCGATGTAAAATAAAAAACTTACTTTTGACTATTGAAACATAAAATCAACTCTAAATAAGGTTTTTCAATGAAAAAAATAGTAGTCCTTTTTCTTGCAACACTCATTTCGATTTCCGCTTTATTCGCCCAGTCCCTGACTGTGGCCACCTACAATATCCGGTATGAAAATCAAGGGGACGTTTCCAATGGAAATGGTTGGAAGCAACGGTATCCTGTCATTACCCAATTGATCCGCTTCAACGACTTTGATATTTTTGGTAGTCAGGAAGTGGTTAACGGGCAATTGAAAGATATGTTGAGCCAACTGCCAGAATATAGTTATATCGGTGTGGGTCGTGATGATGGCCTTGAAAAAGGGGAGTATGCTCCCATCTTTTATAAAAAGGACAAGCTTTTGCTGGTAAAATCCGGGCACTTCTGGTTGTCTGAAACGACCGATAAACCCAATGTGGGATGGGATGCAGCATTACCGCGAATTTGCACCTGGGGTCAGTTTAAGATTAAAAAAAATGGAAAAAGCTTCTGGTTCTTCAATCTCCATATGGATAACATCGGAGTAAAAGCCAGATTGGAGAGCTCCAAACTGGTATTGGGAAAAATCAGGACTATGTGCGGTGATAAACCCGTTATACTGACCGGTGATTTCAACGTGGATCAGACAAGTGAAGGTTATCAATTGATTGCCGGTTCAGGAATATTGAAGGATTCTTATGAAACTGCGGAGATTCGCTATGCCCTTAACGGAACGTTCAACGGTTTTGATCCAAACCTGAAAACGGATAGCAGGATCGATCACATTTTTGTCAGTAAAGACTTTCATGTGGTACGTTACGGTGTGTTGACAGATACCTATCGGGCTGAAGTCGGTACCGAAAGTGCCAAAGACCTTAAATCGGCCAATTTTCCGAAGGAAGTTTCGTTACATCAATATGTTCCACGTCTTCCATCCGATCATTTTCCGGTAAAAGTGGAACTGATTCTTGGAAAATAAACCAATTATATACCCTTTAAATTAGTAGAATTATGAAGAAAAGTATTTTGTTCAGCGTTTTGTTTTGCCTGTCATTGATGGTTTCTGCTCAAAAAGATTGGGCAAATTTTGGCCGCTATATGGAAGCAAACAAAACAGTTAAAAAAACAGCCGATGCCGTATTTATGGGAAATTCCATCACCGATGGCTGGTTTGCCAAAAATCCCACCTTTTTTGAAACCAACAACTTTATTGGTCGGGGTATCAGCGGACAGACCACGTGTGAAATGCTTGTCCGATTTAGGGAGGATGTATTAAACCTCAATCCTAAGGCCGTTGTCATCCTTGCCGGCGCCAATGATATTGCTCAAAACATTGGGTTTATTTCTCTTGAAAACATTTTTGGAAACGTTGTTTCCATGAGTGAGCTCGCAAAAGCACATAAAATCAAAGTGCTCTTGTGTTCCGTCTTGCCGGTCTATCAATATCCCTGGAGAAAAGAAATCGTTGAACCCGCCGAACAAAGCAGAAAGTTGAATGCCATGTTAAAAGACTATTGTGCAAAAAATAACTGCACATATGTGGATTACTATTCTGCTATGGTTGATGAACGCGGTGGTCTTCCTGAAAAATACTCCAAAGATGGTGTCCATCCCAACGAAGCCGGTTATCAGGTAATGGAAGGCATTATATTGAATGATTTGCACAAAGCATTGAAGAAAAAATAATTTCTTCGGATTCTTTATTTTTTTGTCATAAAATCTATAATGCTAACGCCGCAGTTTACCTGAGGCGTTAGCATTATTTTTTAGTCATTATACATTAAAAACTGGTCAACCTTTTCTAGTTACTTGGTTTACAATGAATTTATGACTATTTTCGAAGTCTAATTAGTGTATTTTTAACACGAAAAAACAGTAGGTCATACCCGATATCAGAACAAATGAAAAAATGCTTTATTACCCTTGCTATCTTATTAATAGTCTGTAATTTCTCTTTTTCTAAACCTATATTAAAAAGCAGTAAATATTTGATAGCATGTCAGTATGACAATGCGAATGGAGCCGTTATATCAAATTTGGGAGAATACAAATTAATTTTTAATCCAAAACTGAATGGAGATAATGCTTCTGATTCTGCTTTTTGGATTATCAAGGAAGAAACGGACGGTCTTTATTCCTTTCAAAATGCCGCTTCAGGGAAATATATCAAGCACATATCTTCTCCAACATTAAAAGATCGATGGTCGCTAGATTTGGTTGATAGTATACAGGCAGACAACTCGACTTATTTTACACTTGAGCTGTCTCAACAGGGTAATTTAAGTTATTATATTGTTCGTTCTGTAGTAAATCCCGTTAAGGTATGGGAAAGAAGAAGTGGGTTGCAGGTTGATTCTAAAACGAATGCGCAAGTATTTCCATTTGCTGTATGGGAAGAAAACGGAGGAAACCTTCAAAAATTCATTTTTTATACAATGGAAGGAAGTCCGGTAGTAGATGTGGTGCCGGTAACCTTACCAAAAGCGGCCCCCACGTTGGGCGTCTTTTCAAACTACATGGATTCCCTTAAATTTGCCGGAAAAATTCCGGCTGTCGATAAGAATAACAGAGGATTTTATTTATCGGTTCCAGAAGGTTCAATGGGGACAGATGTGACAATGACTATTACCTATAAGCCTAAAGTGTCAACATACAGCATTTACATTGGCGGTGTAAAGGTGAATAGTGGCTCAGACTATACGTTCAGCAAAGTGTCGGGATCGGCAACTTATCCTATTGAAATTCGGAATAGTGCTTCCTATATAACATCAGGTAAGATTATTTTCAGCTGTCTGCCCTTTATTCAGATTTATTCGGATGCAACAATAGGTTCAGTTTATGATTTGGGGCGCATTGTGGTGACTGAACCTGAAAATTTTACCCCTTCTGAAGTTTTACTATCTGAATTTAAAACCAGAGGTTGGTATGCAGCCAACCAGATAAAAAAATGCTATGCCATTAAGCTTAAGGATACGGATGGTGTAACTCCGGTTCATCGTTCATTTTTCAATTTACGCGACGACAACAATTGGGTACTTGATGCCATGTATAATGATGCCGCTCGTATGAAGAATCGTCTTTCTACAGATTTTTGGCTTGATTTTTCAACACGCCCGTATTATGCCAGTCAGGAACCAAATATGATCAATGGAACCAGAGGTCGTTTTGTGGAGGTTTTTCTGAATGATACCTACAATGGCCTGTATTGTATGACGGAGAAAATAGACAGACAACAGTTGAATGTCAAGAAATTAATAGAAGCGACGGCTACAACGCCGGTCATTCAACGTGGTTATGTGGTTAAGGCTGACGATTGGAGTGATGCAACCTGGTTCGGGCTTTTGGATAAGGGTTCGCTTGGGGCCCCAACGAATAATGCAGAGTCGTGGTATCGTTTTGATGTGAAATATCCGGACGTGGCTCAAGGAGAACCGTTCAACTGGAAAACGTTATCGGATGCCGTAAATGTGGTGACCTATAGTTCCAGCGCCTCAACTTTTGAAACAAAGGTGGCCGATTACTACGATATGCCTGTTTTTCTGGATTACTACTTGTTCATGGAATTGTTGTTATTGACCGATAACCAAGGCAAAAATTTTTTCATTTCTGTTTATGACCAAAATGTTTCAACTAAAATGTCCTTGACTCCCTGGGATTTGGATTCATCCTGGGGCCGCTTCTGGGATGGTTCTGCAGGTGACCGGATGAAACCAAACCAGTCCTTTGAATCTTTTATCAGTTCGTATGTACCCAGACAAAGTACCCTATATACGCGTTTAATGTCAACCAACGTCTGGGGATTCAATGATAAGCTGAAGTCTCGTTACCGGGAACTTCGTGGCACCTATTTTGATCATAATTCGATCATGGAACGATTCTACAAGAACAACGCACTTTTTCAAAAAAGTGGTGCGGATGAACGTGAAATGAGCCGTTGGGATTTTAACGCCATGCCTTTCGGCACCGACATGAGTAGCGAATTGGATTATATATCAAACTGGATAAATGTTAGATTTGCCTTTCTGGACAATCAATATTTGGGTGGACCTTATGTGAAAGTAGATGTGGCTGATGTTACTGCTCCACAAATCAGCGTTTCTCCCAATCCTGTTGAAAACATGATGACTGTTTCCAACATTCATTCCGGTGACTTGGTGCAGGTTATATCTATTCAGGGGCAGGTTATAGCTCAGATGCAATCGAGTGGTCAAAGTGTTGAAGTGGATATGAGTCGGTTTGCTTCCGGTGTTTATGTGGTAAAAGTGGGTGGAACGGTTGTTAAGGTGGTGAAGAAGTAAGAGGGCTGTTTCCCTTATTTTAGATTCTAAAAAATAAAAAAGCACTTGCGAAAATGATCGTAAGTGCTTTTACTTTTGTACTTCGCTGAAAGCCTATTTCACATTATCCTTCACCCTTTGCAACTCTATTTTCGTCGCAGCATTCTCTCTTTCAGCCACTTCTACCCGGTTCAGCAATTCATCGGTATCGCCTTTCATATAGGTTTTAGCAATGACGATTGGAGCTGGCTCAGCAGAATATTCACACAAACTGATGTTGCGTGCGTGCTTTGAGCTGCTGCTTCCAATTTTATATCGAAGACCTACAGTAAAAATCCACGCGTCACAATTTCCGGTTGCTCTTGCATCGCTCATATTCCGGGAGTCGTATTGATTGCGTTGGCCTGTTACACTTAGATTGAACGATTCATTTAGGGTGATTTCGGCGTTTAGTCCGAGTTTTCCCATCATTGCTTTTTGGTTCATTATCTTTGGTATGCTTAATAGATACTGATAGAATGCGACACCTGCACCTACATCTCCGTATAAGTTCAATGTACGCCAGAAGCCCGAGCGAACAGGTATTAAGGTGTTACTCAGGTTTACAGAACCATAGAGAATGACGTCGTGTGTAAGACCTTTTAGTTGTCCATTATTGCCTCCAAATGTAAACGGGCGTGAATAATTGTTGTAATCGTACTCAAGACCAATCCCAATAAGGGGATTGATGGTATAATCAAGCACCCCTCCAACCATCAGTTTTAAACGGTCGGATTCATTGATGGCATTTGGTGGTATTAAAAAATCAGAGACTCCGGTCTTAAAACCTAAGGACCAATGAGAGAGAGGTATAGGTGTGCATAGTTGCTGTTGAGGTGCTACGGTATCAACTTTAAGTAATCTTTCCTGGGCTGTGACGATGCTTACCGAAGCAACCATGCAGAATATCCAGAATACTATTTTCTTCATAATATATAGCCTATTAAGTTCATTATCAACCTACTTAATTAATTTCGAATTCTACACGGCGATTTTTTTGACGACCTTCGGGTGTATCATTTGAGTCGATAGGATCGCTTGCTCCCCAACCTGAGGTAGATACTTTTGAAGCAGGAACTCCTTTAGAAACCAGCTGTCTTTTAACGGAAAGTGCATGTGATTGAGACAGCTTCAGATTGGATACTATTGAACCTACATTATCGGTATGCCCGGAAATTATCAAGGTAGACCAGGAAGTATTGTTTGTCAGTATCCCTGCTACTTGATTGAGTATTTCATTGGATGAAGCGGTAAGTTGGTTTGAGCCGGACTTATATTCAATATTATCAAGTGAAAGATTGACCACCCCTTCTTTTTGGGTGGATAACTGTTTCAAATCTTCTTCCATCTTCTCCAATTTCTGCTGCAGTGTTAAATTTTCCTTTGTCAGGTTTTTCTGAATAACAGTATTTTTTGCGCCTTCTGTCATTTTTTTCAATTGTTGAATTTTTTGTTTCATTGCTGCATCTTCTTCCACAACGTCCTTCAGGTGGTTCAACGTTTCTTCGGTTTCACCTTTCACATAGGTATTCTTAACGATGGTTGGAACAGGTTTTGGAGAATATTCGCACAAATTGATGTCACGTGCATGAGTTAAGGTTTTGCCACCAACTTTATAACGCAGACCTACTGTCCAAATCCATGCATCGCAGTTTCTAATGGCTGTGGCAACACTCATATTTCGGGAGTCGTATTGATTGTATTGCCCTGCCAAACCAAGGTTGAACGATTTATTTAATGTGAATTCAGCATTCAGACCCAATTTGCCCATTAATGATTCCTTATAGTTTAGTTTATTATTGTTTAGTGCACAATGAAAGAAAGCAACGCCACCACCAACGTCTCCGTAGATGTTCAATATATGCCAGAAGCCCGATCTATAGGGTGCAAATGAATTACTCAGGTTAAAGGAACCATTGAGTAATAAATCGTTTGTCACACCATACAGATTCCCTTTGACATTATGATCCGTAAAAGGTCGGGAATAATTGTTGTAATCATACTCAAGACCAATTCCAATAAAAGGATTGAACGTATAATCAAAGAATCCTCCAACCATCATTTTATAACGGTCGGATTCATTAATGGCATTTGGTGGTATCATATAGTTTGATATGCCGGTTTTAATGCCAAGTGACCAGTGTGAGACCGGAATAGATACACACGTTTCTTGTGCAGGAGATTCTCCATCATCGTTCAAAATAGTTACCTGTGCTGTGACGATGGCCACCGTGCCAAGCATATACACTATGAATAGTAGTTTTTTCTTCATAATATTAGAAATGTTAAGTTTATATTTCGGTGTTTGAAACAAGTCGAATACCGAACATTAACCAGGTAAATCAGCCTCTTTTTAGAAACTGATGCTTACCGGAATTATTAACTGTTTTGCGGGTTGAAATATACTATTTATTCTGTTTGCAGGAAAAATGGGGGCTATTTAACCTTCATCGCACCCAGCATATTCCCATAAACACTATTCAATGCCGACAGATTTTCATTGAGTTTGATCATCTGTTCCCGGTACTTTTTAGATTCAGCGGCCGATTGCATCAAATCATTCAAATAATCGTCCACACCTTCTCTCTGAAGCTTATAAACTGTATTCAGGGCAGAGAGGTTTTTGTTAAGTGTCGCCATTTGTAGCTGATAATTTTTAGCTTCTACCTCAATAATGGATAGTGAGTTGGAAATGCTTTTATATTTAAATACTGTTTTGACATTGACTTGTGTTATCACGGTCTCATACGATTTAGCCAGTTTTCCAAGTGATTCATCTGCTGTTCGTATCGTTTTCATATATTTTGTGGAGGCAGCGGAAACATCACCCATGGCATTCATGCTTTCGGCAGTTTCTCCCAGTTTTTTCATCCCGATACCCAGTTTCTGGAACAAATCGGGCGTGATTTCGGCATTCTCAAGCATTTCATCAAATTTTGCCAGGGCTAAAGAACCACCACCGCCACCAAGGGCACCACGGTTTTTTCCATTAAAGGCTATCATTTCTTCAGATCTGACCCCGGAATTTTCTACAATCTGAGTATATTCCTGAACCGTGTCCTCATCTTTCTCGAATGCATAAAAAAAGAAAATGATGGCCTCGGTAATAAGGCCTGTAGAAAGCATAAAACCGGCACCTGGCCAATGCTGTATTTTAAAAAGTGCGCCAAGTACTACCACGGATGCACCAATACTGTAAAGTTTTGTCAGAAAATCCTTAAATCCTTTGCTTTGTATTAAATTATCTAAGCTCATATAGTTGATTTTTAAAGTTTTTAAATGGTATTATTTTATGCCCCTGCCAAACCTTCAGGTGTCAAAGTTTGTCTTGGTGAAGTATCTTTTTTCCGATCAGTTAAGACTAATGAAAAGTGGCGAAAGGACTCGGTCGGATCCATCGGGGCCACGAGCGACGATTTCTTCAAAAATCAGACCTTGCCCCCGGTTGGTATTGGCTATCTGTTTAATCATCTCATCGGTCAGTTTGCTGCTTTTAGATTCGTAATGATAGACATTAAAGCCCCTTTGCATGGTCATTTTAAAGGACATGATCTGGAACGTATAATCGAATTCAAAATCATCCGGCATACTGGCTATTATTTTTCCGGCATCGATCAGATTTTTCCGGCTAATAAAACCCTCCTTTTTGTTGGCTATAAAAGGAACCGGATCGGGTAATTTTTTCACTCTGAAGCTTTCTGACCCCATTCCCTTCATTCCCCCTTCGGTCTTAACGGATACCGAAATGGTTGTTTCCTTGCAGCCGGTAGGGACTGATACTGTCCATCCACCTTTTCCTATGCTTTTTTTCAACGTGCCACTTGATATGGTAGGGAAAATATTTTCGGCTGGAATCCCGGAAACAGAAATGGACAAAGGGTTGTTTACACCTATGTATAGAACATTCATATTGGTGGCTGAAACGGTTAGGGATGGTTGGGCTACAAAGTATTCGTTTTTGAAATGATAGGTTTTTTCATTGCCTGAACCGTCAAATACACTGACGAAACCGGCATATTTTTTCAATCCTACCGAAGTCGTTGGGAATTTGAAATTCATCCGACCGTTCTGACTGGAGATAAGCGTAGCCTGCGCCTTTTGTGAAACAGGCAAGGAGTCGACCCCTCCAAGAAGATAAACGTTGGGACTTCTGCTTGTGTCGTAGGCTGCCACGATGACTTCAGCTTCATACGGGTCACCGGTAAACAGGTAATTGGTTTTTGGCATCACCTTGGCTTCTATCCGGTCATACTTAAAATCGTCGGCATTGATTTCATAGAGCAGACCATTGACCACTTCCATTTCTGAATTATTTATTTCTGCTATGAATTTGTTCAGGATTGGGACGTCTGCAGCCAAAGGTATATCGTAGAAATAATGTAATTCCCAATTTTGTTTTTGGCCGGTAGCATCCTTATAATTACCATCCGTTTTCAAGCCGAGTTTAATTTGATTCCGAAATCTTGGGTCGATCAGATTCAGAATTTTCTGACGATATTCTATGATTTTATTCTTTAACTCCCTGGCTTTTCCTGTTGATCCGTCTTCCTGAATTCCTATCAGGATACTGGTCGGAATGACATAATTGTCCTTTTTCTGCAATTTATTGAACGTTATTTTTCGGGCAGAATCCATAGGAATACCTTCGGTTTTAGATATCAGTTCATCACGTAGGTTCTCAATATAGTTCACCATTTCTGTTGATAATGCCATCGCTTCTTTCGCTTTGTTCAAAAATGGACCGACTTTATTTTTATTCAGTGAATACTCCTTTTCAAAGTTTGCAAAGGTACCCATGCGTTTTCGTGCATATTCTTCATTGGTCAACTCAACGCTGTCATTCACAACGGAAAAAGCGTTCAGAACATCCTTTGAAACGTTCAAAGCCAACATGGCCGTCAGTACGAGGTACATCATGCCGATCATTTTTTGCCTTGGAGTTTCTCCTTTGTGTCCAGCCATAATTAGTGTTTATTCTGCTATTGTACTATTTATCGAGTAAGTACCGGCAGACAATTTTAGACGGTGTGTTATTCTATTAAATGGTATTATAACCTTGGTTTTATTCATTATTTGTTATGGTATAAATTACGCCAATTGCAACATTAAGTTCTTCCATTTTAAAGTCTTTTGGGTCGTAATTGGGGTCTAATTCCCATGTATATGTCAATAAATGACCTTTATTTGTACCCTGACCGGTATAACAACTTCCAATATCAGTTATTATTGCTTGAGGGTAGTTTGTTAAGACGATCGGTTTTGATGGCTTCCCCATTTTACCGGATCCTTCACCTACATCTTCTGAAATATTCAACTTAATAATAACCTCTACCGGGAGGTCTCCAGAACTCAAACTCACACAAATAGTATTTGTGGAGTTGTCTTCTATCACTGAAGAATAGTTTATCCATGTTTTCCTGGATGATGTCGGTGATAATTCGCGTTCGGTACTCTTGCTAATTTGTAAGGTATCGTTTGTATCAAAACCTGCCAGATTGATACTTGCTTTAGCCTGAATGCTTAATTGAACAGGAAATTGTGTGGTGTTGATATCCTGTGCAAACAAAACACTACTCATTAGTAAAGTAAGCAACATTCCGTATGTTTTAATGTTGTAAAGCCTATTCATTTAAATATAAGTTTTATATGCTTAATGATACGTCAATACAGATAAACAATACTACCTGCGAATATAAAAATAAAAAATAACATAGGTGTTTTATTAAATGAAAATGGGTAATTCAAACGGAATAGACAGAAGTCTTCGCCCTTGTCAAATTCCTGTTGATTATATATTTGGGACCGAATTTAAATGATCGTAAAAATTATTGATAAACCTATAATAAAAATATCTGTATATTTGTACATATAAATATGGGCCATAAATCACTTAGTAAATGAAAATCAAGCTTCTTTTGGCAGATGAAAATAAATTGTTCCGGACATTACTGACTGAACGATTTTTGACGACTTTAGATATTGAAGTCGTTGCTGAAGCAGGAAAATTTAAGGAAATACTGGAAAAAGCTAGTTTGATTAATCCCGACATTGTATTAACGGAAATAGATTCTCCAAACCTAAATGGAATTGAAATAACCAAATCTCTGCAAAAAAAAATGCCGACTGTGAAAGTCGTTGCTCTCACCAATTCCTTTGAAAAAGGCATAATAAAGTGCATGTTGGAAGCGAAAGCCTGGGGATACCTTATGAAAAACGAATCTTTTGAACAAATCAGGGACAATCTCCGTAAGATTCATTCAGGCAAAAAAATTCTCAGCCCGGATGTACAGAATTTGTTGATTGATGAATTTATCGACAGTAAAGGAACAAAAAATGTCAATCCGCTTACTAAGCGCGAATCGGAAATCCTGAAATTACTGGCCGAAGGCAAATCCATCAGGGAAATTTCCGAAACTTTCTTTATTAGTATCAAGACGACAGGTACTCATAAACAAAATATTTTCGAAAAAATGGGGTTTAGTAATCTCACTCAATTGGTGCGGTATGCTTTAAAAGATGGAATTATTTCATAATATACACAATCCAAACATTCATTAAAATGAAAAATCGGATAGTCCTAATTTTTATAACAATCCTGGCCTTTTACTCGACAAAACTGGAAGCTCAGGTGTATGCTTATAATAATTTTACTGTAACCATTTACGATGTGTGTAATATGAGAATTTTCCCTTCAGGGACCATCAGTTTGAACTTGCTTGCCACAACTGCTGGCAATTCCATGATCAACCAAACAAACTCAAGCTCCAATTTACAATTGACATCCATTGCTCCTGCAAACCAAACACGCAAGATTACCGCCATTATTTCGAGTGGTAATGTTCCTGCCGGAACGCGTTTTCAACTTACTCCCTTTCCCTGTACAGTTGATACAGGTACAGGTTCTGGTACTTTTGGAACCGCATCATCAACGATGATTCTGGATAGGAATGTTCAAAAAGATGTTATTACAGGCATAGGTAGTTGCTATACAGGAACTTCTTCAACAAGCGGATACAGACTGCTCTATTCATGGGGAATTGACCCGGTCAATTACAATCAACTTAGAGCGACTTCTACCGTTTCGATAACAATTACCTATACGGTTATAAGTCTCTGAATTTTAACAAAGATGATAACGCGGCACATAATTGCATTAAAAGATGTGAAATGCCTAGTTTGTAAATGTATCCTTTTTGTCTTTTAATTTGTATATTTTCTGATTCTACAATTTTTATCCTTGCTATTTTTAGTTTTTTCTTGGTAACGCAAATATCTGAATACCTTGAACTCTGATTAATTATTTCAAAAAACCTTAGTTGATATATCAGTATATTTGAATATTAAAATAGGTAAAAACCTTAGAATTAATTACTAAAACTGTCCTACGTTTACAGAACTAAAAAATGTTAATTTCAAGAATTTAATTTTATTCAGATTTATTAAAAAATTCAAGGTATGAAAAAGAATTCCATCTTATTTGGAGTAGCTCTGTTTATGGGCATTGTTTTGTCAAATAGTGCGTTTGCACAAACCGCTACTCAGAATGTGGCGTTGACTGTGGATGGTTCTGCGCTTCTTGCTGTAACCGGAATAGGTGCAGATATCGCAAATCCTAGTGTTAGTATGTCATTGTCAGGTGCAAGTGAAGCGGGTGCTGAAGTTATGACCACAGCCGAGGATCAGTCTACTCGACTCAGAGTTTCATCACTGGTCGAAAGTGGAAAAACAAGAACTATTTCTGCACAAATTTCTTCTGCACTTACAACTGCAGGAACAACGCTTTCACTTGAATTGATAAAACAAGGTCCCTTCCTTCCTGCGGTTGCCAATGGGGGAACATCTGAAGGGCCGAAAGACATGACGGATGCTAGCACTCAATTACTTGTGAGCGGTATCACAACTTGTTGGTCCGGAATTCTGGATGGTAATGGTTACATCATCAAATATGTCTTTGCAAAAGCAGATGGCGCTACGGCACTTGTCAGTAGGAGCATAGTTGTAACTTATACCATTTCTGCAGAAATATAATTAGTACTAAAGACTAAATCATATTGGATACATATTTTTTTGGTTGTAATCAATTCGTTGTTGCATCACAATAGATTTATTCCAACCTGTTTAGTATTTTCTTTTTAGAAATAAGTATCTAAATAGTTTCTAGAGTCTATGAATAGGGTATTCTTGAGGTTTGTCACTGGTGTGATTATCTTCCTAATGCCATTTGCGGCAATAGGACAAGATTCCAGAGTGGCTACTCAGGATCTGTCGCTACAGGTGGCTGGTTCTGCACTCCTTGCTATTTCCGGCCCTGCTGTAAACCTGCAACTATCAGGCGCGGCTGAAGCTGGTGATGCTATAGCAAAGTCCGTTGAAAACAGTACAACCAGACTTCGTATATCCTCACTGGTTAATGCCGGTGAAAAAAGAGCCATATCGGCTAAGATATCGGAAACATTGGTTGGGACACAGCTTTATGTGGAGCTTCAGGAACCAAATACCAATTTTGTATATCCTGACAATAAGGGAACGCTAAAAGGCCAACAATTATTAGATAGCGAAAAAGAGATTACACTCGTAG
>Ga0209430_1001098_pt1 | contig 21540 bp, 21 predicted proteins | sample BarGraIncub1133A_FD_184504 | JGI IMG/M metagenome (GOLD analysis project Ga0209430, IMG submission 184504) | Arctic peat soil microbial communities from Barrow, Alaska - Barrow Graham LP Incubations 11-33A (SPAdes) (version 2) | ecosystem: Environmental > Terrestrial > Soil > Wetlands > Peat... | reverse complement strand
AGCGTTGCGCGACTATTCCTACTCGCGACTGCTGATGGTAACAGGTGTCTGTGATGACAAGGATATCGACCAGATATATGCGCCTCTCGCACCGCTTGCCGATGGTATCTATACGGTGACTCCCGCTGTTGAACGAGCGTTGAAAGACAACGAACTCTCACATTTTTTTCAGAAGCAGGGGATCGCATCCCAGCCATGCGGCTCTGTCGTGGACGGAGTTTGCAGAGCCCGCAGCGAAGCCGCCGAGGGGGATCTTATTCTGGTGTGCGGTTCGCTCTTTGTAGTGGGTGAAGTCAAAGCATGGCTTGAAAACGTAAATTACAGCGGCATCAGGGGCTGATCTATCCGATGACAAGAATTCACTACATACTTTTATGCTGTATTCTCTGCTGTTGGGCACCGGCGGCAGGGGCTGCCGGGACGCCCGTTTCCGATGGCAACATACATATCAACGCCGACCACATGGACCAGAACCTGGCGGAGGGGATTTATACTGCAGATGGAAATGTAGTCGTACTCTGGGATGGTACACATCTGGTCGCCGATCATGCCCGCTATGAAGCCGCCGGTCATATTCTGCACGCAACCGGTTCGGTTGTGATGACAAAAGAGTCTTCTGTCCTGAAGGGTGAGACACTGGTCGTATACATGGAAACCGGCCGGGCGGAAATAAATCCGGCGCTGCTTACGGGTTTACAATCAGGTATGAATCTCACAGCGGAAAAGCTCATTCGGATAAACGAAAACGTGTTTACCGGAACGGCCGCAGAGCTGACCACCTGTGATTTACCCGATCCAAGCTGGAAATTCGGCACCGATAAATTGAATGTCAATCTGCTGGGATACGCCACGGGGCGTAACGTAATCTTCTATATAAAAGATATTCCGGTATTTTATCTCCCCTGGATCGCGTATCCGGTTGTACGGGAGAAAAGATCGGGTCTCCTTTTTCCGCGATTCGGCTACTCAAAAAATCTCGGTATGCTCCTTGGCATCCCGCTCTACTGGGTGATCTCGCCCAGCCAGGATCTGAAGGTTGATCTGGACTTAATGTCGCGGCGCGGTGTTGGCACCGGATTTGATTATCGTTACATCCGATCACGCGGGAGTACAGGAAATATCAACGCATACTCAATCTATGATCAATTGACTGACCGGTGGCGCTGGGAACTTACCCAGGGGCATACAGAGCGGTTTTCTGATAGCGCAAATCTGCGCATAGATATCAACGCCGCCAGTGACCGGGCCTTCCTGAACGATTTTAGTGATAGAAGCGGCGAATACAATCGTCAATCGAGTGTGACAACCGTCAACACATCAAAAACGTGGCAAAATTATGCGGTATCGGCCTACGTTCGGTATACAGAAGACCTCTATGCCGCAAATAACCGGGCGACTCTTCAGGCTCTGCCGTCACTCGGACTGTCGGGGGTTCGTCAGGCAATCTTCTCGATGCCGCTCTATTTTGACGTTGATGGCTATGCAGACAATCTCTATCGAGAAACCGCCCCCAGTGGGCAGCGGCTGTATTTTTTCCCCCGGATCACCCTGCTCCCGTTCCAGAGCAACTATCTCCAGACGACACTGTTTGCGGGGGCACATATACGGGGCTACGCCACCGGCACCCGGGACAGCAGCGGCGAAGTTCAGTCGACGTCCGGAGATCTGCTGCCGGAAGCCGGCGTGCGGCTATCAACATCGCTGACGCGCATCTACGATGTCAATTCCCAGCCTCTCAATAAAATCAGGCATGAGCTCATTCCGGAACTCCGCTACAGCTTTATACCGAAAGACGATCAGCAACGTCTTCCTCTCTACGATTCCACGGATCGTATTGTCCAGCTTAATATGGTTTCGCTGTCGGTTACCAGCTTGATGAACGGCAAGTTTGTATCCGGTGATACGACTGAATACCGTGATATTTCACGAATCAAGCTCAGCGCAGATTACGCGATTGAAGGGGGACATCGTGACCTGTTGTCACTGGTGGAGAGCCAACGTCCATGGAGCGATCTGATGCTGGAAACGGATACGATGCTGACGAAACAGCTGCGGATCACATTTGACTCCCGCTATAACCTCTACGACAATCACCTGTCAACGGCTGTGGTTGGTGTCGAAGTTAATAACCAGCAGGGAAGTACGATCGGTGCCGGGTACCAGATGGCCCGCAATGAGGTGGAATATCTCGAGGGCCGACTCTCAACCAACCTGATTAGGCCTCTACATCTTTCTTATACCGGCCGCTACTCGTTTGACCGTGGGGACTTTTTAGAATCGGTGTATTCTGCCGAATATCGGCACAAGTGTTGGAGCGTAAACCTTGCAGTTCATCAACGCCCTGGGAATCAATCCTTTACAGTCAATTTCAATCTGGCAGGATTATGAAGAGGCTAAAAACAGGGCAGACATTTCGACGTACCCAGTTCTGTCCCTTTTCGAAGGTTCGGTTTCTTTGAAACTATCTGTAGATTCCGGGTTCCCCGTCCTGTAACCCCTTCCATCCAACCATAATTCAGGTGTACTCCGTCAGAAAAAGAAGTCGTTTGTAAACAGCGACCCGTTTTACAGCATCAGCGGATAGTTCACTGCGCCTGACAGGAGTTGCAAACTGCCGCAGAAAGCGTCTGTCACGGCCGGTGAGCAACGGGTTTCCGACCCCGATTCGTGAAGGAATCTGCAGCGTTCCGAACCTGAACCGGCTGACAGCCGGTACAAGACACGGATTGAGCATTACCAGGCTGTCACGGCGGTTATCACCGGTCTGTGTGATGCCCTTGCCGAGATAGAGCACAAAATTGCCGGGTGCCAGACGATCTTTTTCGAGTATTTTGAGACGTTTAATTTCCTCTATCGGATCCTCCCGGGCGTCGCGATGAGCGAACAGCAGCAGTTCAAGACCGGTTTGCGTGATCATTTCCAGCAGTTCTTCAACGCGATAGGTGTGTACCCGCGGGTGAAGCAGGGCATCGGCAAGACCGGAAACGGTATCAGACTCATCGGAAGTGGCCAGGAAGTTAGCCAGACGCGATCCTGGCGCGGCTTTGTGCATCAGACGACGTGCGGCACGGGGAGAGTCTATGCCAAGAAACCTGAACGCCCGGCGGATAGACTCCTCTTCCCGACGGGCATAGCGGCTATAGAGCATGATTCTCAGAATTCCGCCCGGCACGAGGCGGCTCTCCAGCGCTCTCAGACCAGCCAACGGATCCTCCAGGTGATGGAGAACTCCAAACGAATCAATCAGGCCGAATTCGTCTGCAATCGCTGCATGATCCGACAGGTCACCACAGCGGAAGTCAACATTTCGCCGCCCATGCAGGAGACAGTGCCAGCGTGCCCTCCGCAGGCTGCGTGCTGACAGGTCCAGTGCGGTAATCAGCACATCTGGATTGGCAACCGCCCAGGGGTACGGAGCAAAGGTGCCGCAACCGGCAAGCAGTATTTTTTTAGCTTCTGGCGGGGGAAGAGAACGGTTAAAACGGGCCCAAATGGCGTGCAGATTAAGAGCGTAGGTCTCGCAGCGGCGTACCGAAGCGATCAGTGGGTAGTGTGGATAGGGATACCTCTGATAATGTGTTTGTACCGGATTGGACATAAGCCCACTGTAGCAGGATGTTGCCCGCCTTTCAACCGTCAGAAAATGACAGGAGCAGACATGTTCAATCGACTCTACATTCATGTGCCGTTCTGCAGTAAAAAATGCCACTATTGTGCCTTTGTCTCCAGCAATCCGCAGGGTGACGAGATCGCAGAGTATCCGGAACTCCTGATGCGCGAGCTGCAACTCCACACTTCCGGTCATTTGCCGGTTGATTCGATCTATTTCGGGGGCGGCACCCCGTCACTGCTGCAACCGCTGCAGCTGGCCCAGCTGCTTGAGGGGATTGCCGGTCAGGCGCGTATCCAGACAGATGCAGAAATAACCCTGGAGGTAAACCCGGGCACCGTCGATCAAATGACTCTGCAGGAGTTCCGGAACGCCGGCATCAACCGGATTTCTCTCGGGATGCAATCATTTGATGATCATTTCCTGGCGTCTCTGGGGCGCATTCATACCGTTGAGCAGTCTCGTCAGGCCTTTCAGGATGTACGTGAAGCCGGATTCAACAACGTCAGCATAGACATGATCCACTCCCTTCCCGGCCAGAGCCTCGACCAGTGGCGATCAGAGCTGCAGCATGCCATCACGCTCTGCCCGGAGCATATTTCCATCTACGGACTGACGATTGAAGAGAACACTCCTTTTGCACGCATCTATCGTCATGACAGCCCGGAATTAGCCGATGAAGACCTTTCGGCAGATATGTTTGAACTGGCGGACGAGCTCCTGACAGCTTCCGGCTTTGATCATTACGAGATTGCCAACTATGCGCGCCCAGGGCACCGGTCCCACCATAACAGCGGTTATTGGGTGCGTGACGGCTACCTGGGGTTAGGCGTTGCCGCACATTCGTTTTTGCGCGATGGGTACGGAGTACGTTTCCGTAATCCTGATACCCTGGATGACTATCGCCGCATGGTACTGTCCGGGCGGCTGGCACGGATCGATGAACATCAGCTGACGCAGAGTGATGCCATGGCAGAGTATATGTTTCTGGGGTTGCGCCTGGCAGAGGGAGTAGATCTAGACGCCTTTGAACGCGAGTTCGGCCGGCCATTCGAATTCGTCTACGGCCCTATAGCGGTTGATCTTGTCCGGTTGGGGCTTATCATACAAAACGGTAGTGTGCTTACGTTAACACTCCGGGGGATGTTGCTCTCGAACCGGGTATTTGAGAAATTTCTGCCGTAACTCTTTCCACTTGCCACAGACGACAAAGCATTTATACTATAATCCCATGATCCCTAAACACCTTACAGTAATCCTTGAACAGCGTGTTGCCGACGCGAATACCAACCGCGAGGCGGCCGTCGATGTAATGAAAGAGCTCCAGCGCCATTATGGCTGGCTGACCGATGAAGCGCTAGACGAGGCTTCACAGCTGCTGGGCTTGTCACTTCTGGAAGTTGAAGAGCTGGCCACGTTCTATGAAATGATCTATCGCCGGCCAGTAGGGCGCCACGTTGTGCATGTCTGCGATTCGATCTCCTGCTGGGCTTTGGGAGGCGAAACGCTGCTGGAATCCTTGGCACACCTGCTGGAAATCGATCCGGGCTCGACCACGACTGACGGGGCCATAACCCTGCTTCCCTGCTCCTGCCTCGGCAACTGCGGCGAAGCTCCCTGCATAATGGTCGACAAAAAACAGTTTGGACGCATGACGCTGGAAACGGGCGCGCAGATAATAGCATCCCTGCGGGATAATTCCCCAGGCAGCTAACCAGGCAAAACGACCGCTTGTCTGTACGCTTTCAGAGTGTTATGGTGCGGAGTGTACTTCACACCTCCACAGAAGATATAACCATCTGTATTAAAAGGATAACTGCAATGAGAAAAAGTATTGTAGCAGCAACGGTTATGGTGTCAGCGTGCATGATGTCTGGTAGCGTTTTAGCCGCTGAGTCCGGCGGTGGGGCAATCTTTAAGGCGAATTGCTCTTCCTGTCACCCCAATGGGGGCAACGTAATGAACCCGAACAAAGCCCTCAAAGGGATGAAAAATTCCAAGACGATCATTACAAAGGTTCGCAGCGGTGGCGGCGGAATGCCGTCTTTCGACGCCAAGACCATTTCCGATGCCGATGCCAAACGGCTGGCCGACTATATCATAAAAACCTTCAAGAAGTAGCCCGCACCTCCGGATAGAGTCATAATGATGTACTCCCGGAGGTCATAATCCATGGAACAAATTCTGCTCAAACATACCCGCCCCGGACGGTGCCTTTCATTTGAGGAGTACCGCTCCGCCGGCGGTTTTGTGGCCCTTGCCACGGCGCTCGGCAGCATGACTCCCGCTGAAGTTCAGCAGAACGTGATTGATTCCGGCCTGCGCGGTCGTGGCGGTGCCGGTTTTCCGACCGGCAAAAAATGGTCATTCGTGCCGCGCGACCTTCTGGGTCCGCGCTATCTGATCTGCAACTGCGATGAGATGGAACCGGGGACCTATAAGGATCGTGTGCTGCTGGAGCGCAACCCGCATCTGCTGATAGAAGGCATAATTCTGGCATGTTATGCCCTCGGGGTACAACATGCCTTCATTTTCGTGCGTTACGGGTATGAGCAGGGCGCGGCAAACCTGCGCAGCTCGATTGCCGCTGCACACCACTCCGGCTTTCTGGGCAATAACATCCTTGGGAGCGGCTTCAGCCTCGAACTGGACGTACATCAATCAGCCGGGCGCTATATCTGCGGCGAGGAAACCACCCTGATCAACGCACTGGAGGGGAAACGCGCTAATCCTCGTTCCAAGCCACCCTTTCCAGCCATTAAAGGATTGTGGGGGCAGCCCACCGTCGTCAACAACGTTGAAACCCTGGCCAACATCCCGGCAATTATCACCGGTGGTCCGCTACGGTGGAAAAGTACGGCGGCCACCCCGGAAGCGGCCGGCACCAAACTCTTCTGCATCAGCGGTCATGTAGTCAACACCGACTGTTTCGAGTTGCCGCTCGGCATGACCCTTGGCGAAATCATCGACGGCCCCAGCGGCGGGATGCGCCCCGGCAGCCGTTTCAAGGCCTGTATTCCAGGCGGGGCCTCTACGCCTTACTTTACCGGTGCGCATCTGGACGTACCGATGGATTTCGACCCGGTAGCCAAGGCCGGTTCACGGCTCGGCACGGGCGGCATTGTCGTTTTTGACCAATGTACCTGCATGGTGGCGGTCACGCTCAACCTGATCCGTTTTTTTGCCCGGGAATCGTGCGGCTGGTGTACTCCGTGCCGTGAAGGACTCCCCTTCGTGCGGCACACCCTGGAGCGGATCGAATCAGGGCGGGGGGAACCCGGTGATATCGATATCCTGCGGGAGCATGTCCAGATGCTGAACTACGCGTTCTGTGCACTGGCCCCCGGCGCCATGGGTCCGGTGGATGGACTTCTGAGGCTCTTTGGAGATGAATTGGAAGCGCATATCACGGCAAAAAAGTGCCCGTTCTGAAGGTATTGATTCATGCCTAAAATAATCATCGACACCATACCGCTTGACGTACCGGACGGGACCAATGTGCTGGAGGCTGCCCGCAGCATCGGCATAACCATCCCGCACTTCTGCTGGCATCCCGCTCTCGGGAAGGCCGGCGCCTGCCGGGCATGTGCGGTTAAGATGCTTGAGGGACCGGTCAAGGGGATCCAGATGTCCTGTATGCTGCCGGCCAAGGACGGCATGGTGGTTTCGACGACCGACCAGGAAGCGGTCGCCATGCGCCGCGCAGTCATTGAATGGCTGATGATCAACCACCCCCACGACTGTCCGGTCTGCGACGAGGGGGGCGAGTGCCAGCTACAGGATTACACGATCGCCGGGGGCCACGGCATCCGGCGCTACAACGGCTTAAAACGCACCCATACCAATCAGTATCTCGGTCCATATATCGAGCATGAGATGAACCGCTGTATTCAGTGTTACCGCTGCGTTCGCTTCTATCAGGAGTATGCCGGCGGCACTGATTTCGGCGTCATGGGGCGCTCCGGCAGCGTCTACTTCGGGCGCCAGCAGGACGGTGAACTCGAATCCCCCTTCTCCGGCAATCTGGTTGATATCTGTCCGACCGGCGTCTTTACCGATAAAACCGCGCGCTTTCGTGCCCGCTACTGGGATTATGACATGGCCCCCTCGGTCTGTCCGGGTTGTTCGCTGGGATGCAGTACCGTACCGATGGCCCGCTACCGGGAGCTGCTTAAGGTTACCGCACGGCGCAACGATGCGGTAAACGGCTGGTTCATCTGCGACCGGGGCCGCTTCTCGAATGATGCCGTCAATGCCCCGGATCGGCCCCGGCAGGCCCTTGTGGATGGTGACGCGGTCCGTCTGGATTGTGCCCTGGATGCACTGCAGCTGCGACTGAGCGAATTCATCGAACTGAACGGTGCTTCTGCGCTGGCTATAGTTGGCTCACCCCGCATGTCTCAGGAAGCAGCCATCATGACAGCCGCCCTGCGGGAGATGACCGGTGCCGGGGCTCTCTGCTACTTCAGCGATGTACTCCACGCCGAACGAACGCTAGAGGCGGTCTCGACACTGAATACCGATAACGGCGCCTCGCAGGAGGACGTGCGACAGGCCGATTTGATTGCCATTATGGAGTGCGATCTGCTGGCAGAGGCACCTATGATGGCCCTGGCCGTCCGCCAGGCGTGGCGCAACGGGGCACGGATTTTTATCGCGGGGCGCGAATGCCGTCTGGATTCGGCCCGGCAGCATCTCTACGAGGCGGAGCCCGTCGCCTCCCTGAGAGACATACCGTTTACAGAAGCCAAATATCCGCTGGTCATCTGCGGTATCCACCATAAGGGACTGGAGGAGATTCGTGCCGTTGCCCTGCTGGGGGTAAAAACAGCTTTCATCCTGGAGGGACCCAACGCCTTCGGCTGTGCAGTTCTGGCCCTCGAGCAAAGAGCAATAGCGTTCTCCGAAGCGCTGGGAAACGGCGGGGTCAAGGGTATCATCGCACTGGAGGCCGATCTGCCGTCCGGACTCCCTGCGGAGATCAGAGTACTGGCTGCTGCCGACTGGATGCCGACACATCTGCTTGAACGGGCCGAAATTGTCCTGCCGGTCACCTCCTGGGTTGAGATGGACGGCACATATATCAACAATGAAGGGCGCGCCCAGCGGTTTAAACAGGTGATGCGGCCCGGAGTGCCGCTCAAAGGGGAGGATCCGGCACGTCACCCGCCGCGAACGCATCACCATGCTCCGCCCGGTAGCGATATGCTCCCCTCTTGGAGAATTGTCTCTGAGGTACTGAAACGGTTGGGGGATGACCGGACGGAAGACGCCATTTTTGGTGAAAAGTGGAAACGTATCAGGTCGCTTGACCCGGAAGATACCGGAATTATGATCTACGAAAGGAATCAGCAATAGTGAAAACAGCAATTTTGATAATGGCCCACGGCAGCCGCATTTCCGAGGCAAATAACGCTGCTCGCGAAGTGGCGGCGATGGTCCAGGATATGACCGGCTTTGAAATCGTTGAAGTCTCGTTCCGTGAGCTGCATGAACCGAACATCCAGCAAGGGATTGACGCATGCGTCGCAAAGGGAGCCCAGCGAATTCTGTTGATGCCGTATTTCCTCTTCATGGGTGCTCATGTTCAGCATGACCTGCCGGAAGAGATCGCTGCAGCAAAAGAAAGGTATCCCGAACTGATTATGGAGATGGGAGGACACCTGGGAGTGCACCGCAAGCTGGCCGAGATCGAAGCGGAGCGGATTGGCGAGTCACTGGACAGGCTGGGGTGGCGTTGATGGACTCTCTGAGTATGAGACCAGAAGAGATTGAAGAGGAATCGTTCCGCATCATCGACGCCGAGGCGGGTGATCATGGGTGGCCCAGCGTGGAATGGCAGATTGTACGCCGCGCAATACACACCAGCGCCGACTTTGAGTATGCCCGATCCATGGTTTTTTCCGAGAACGTCGTGGCAAAGGCGGTCGCTGCGTTTAAGAGCGGCGCCGGTATTGTTACCGACACAAACATGGTTCTTTCCGGTGTCAGCAAGCCCCGCCTGGCCACGCTCGGATGTTCGCTATCCTGTCATGTTGCCGATCCGGATGTTGCCGATCTGGCACAACGTGAGGGGGTCACCCGCTCCATCGCCGCCATGCGCAAGGGCGTTGCCAACCCGGATAATTGTATTTTTGTGATCGGCAACGCCCCAACGGCGCTGTTTGAACTGCTCCGGCTCATTGAAGCAGGAGTCACTAAACCAGCCCTCATTATTGGCCTGCCGGTCGGTTTTGTGGGGGCAGAGGAAAGCAAAAAGGCCCTGACCTCAGGCGACCATGGCATCCCGTTCATAACCAATATCGGTCGCAAGGGAGGCTCCAATGTGGCTGCCGCGGTGGTGAATGCGCTGACCATCCTGGCTGTGCACGCCGGTAAAAGTGCACCATGACCAATATCATTCTCCTCGCGATCTGTCTTCTTGCAGGCATTGGGCTCAGGAAGACCGGGCGCTTTCCCGCAGCAACACCTGCGGCACTGAACGGTTTCATCATTCATATTTCACTGCCGGCCCTGACGATCCTGCATATCCACAACCTCTCGATTGATTCTTCGCTGCTGCTTACAGCGGGCATGGCCTGGCTGCTGTTTGGGGTTGCCTGGTTGATTTTTGGGGTCGCCGGGAAGCTGCTTAAGCTTGACAGAGGTACGACAGGGGCGCTGATACTGGTTGCCGGCCTGGGCAACACATCCTTTGTCGGCCTGCCGATGATTGAAGCCTATTACGGCAAAGAGTTCCTGGGGATCGGGATTATCGCCGATCAGCTTGGTTCCTTCATGGTGCTCTCAACGTTTGGAATTCTCGTTGCGGCGATCTATTCGTCCGGCGATGTCACACCCCGCCAGATGGCGCGCAAGATCCTGCTGTTCCCCCCCTTTCAGGCACTGGTCCTGGCGCTGCTGCTGCGACCGGTTTCTTTTCCGGAGTGGAGCATCCAAATCCTGCAAAAGCTCGGCAGCACGCTGACACCTCTTGCGCTGGTTTCAGTCGGCTTCCAGCTCCAGTTCGGCGGCATACGGCAGGCAATGGGGCCCCTTGCAGGAGGATTGGCCTATAAGCTTCTGCTTGGCCCGGCGCTTATTTTCCTGCTGTATAGCGGCATCATCGGAGCGACGGGGACCGTGGTTCAGGTCACTATCTTTGAGGCAGCCATGGCCCCAATGATTACCGCAGGTATTATTGCCATCGACCATAACCTCCGGCCGCAATTGGTTGGCATGCTGGTCGGCATAGGTATCCCACTTTCGTTTATCACCCTGCACGCCTGGCATCTGTTCCTGGCAAGAATGGTATGAAAAGGCTCCTCCGTTCCGGATACACCACCGGAGCCTGCGCCGCCGCTGCGGCAAAGGGTGCGGCGAAGATGCTCGTAAATCAGGTTGCCGTTACTGAGGTCAGCATCGATCTCCCGGCCGGAATCAGCGCGACCTTCCAGCTGCATGGCCAGTCGTTTTCAGAGCACGAGGCAAGCTGTTTCGTGGTTAAGGATGCCGGTGACGATCCTGATGTAACCAACGGGGCGGAAGTGCATGCGCAAGTAAAACGGGATCCCCATCCCACCCCCCTTGTCAAGGAGGGGTGTTCAATCAGTATCGAAGGGGGGATCGGTATCGGCAGGGTGACCAAACCGGGGTTGGCAATTCCACCGGGCGAATGGGCCATCAATCCGGTACCTCGCACCATGATTGAACAGGAGGTCGGCGGAGTTCAGTCTGAATTCGGCACTCAAAACTCACAATTCATAATTATCATTTCAATTCCCGACGGTGAGGAACGCGCAAAAAAAACCCTCAACGCCCGCTTGGGTATCATTGGAGGGCTCTCAATCCTCGGCACCACCGGCATTGTTCGCCCCATATCCGCCAAAGCATGGACCGACACCATTGATGCCGCCCTGGACGTTGCCAGGGCCTGTGGCTGCCGGACGGTTGTCCTTTCCACCGGGAGAAGCAGCGAACTGGCGGCTCAGCAGCATCTTCCCCACCTTCCTGAAGAAGCCTGCATCATGATGGGAGATCATGTGGCGTATGCCCTGCAAGCGTGTGCCAAACGCGGATTCACGGAGCCAATCGTTGCCTGCCAGTTCGCCAAGCTGCTCAAAATTGCCTGCGGGCATGAGAACACCCATGCGGCAGCTTCCGATCTTGATCTTGCCGTACTGCGAGGGTGGGCGGAGGAGGGAAAGATCCCCCCCGAAATCATTGCGATTATTTTACACGCCAATACCGCCCGTGAAATTGCCGTTGTCACCGGCTTTGACAAGGCACTCATGACACTTGTGGCCGCTCGGGCAACTCAGGCAGCATCCGTTCATGCGCCCGGCATTACGGCGCACCCGCTGCTGTGCGGATATGACGGCACCGTTGTGGTGTAAACCGGAAAAAGCAGGCACAACAATAAGCAACCGGAACCTTTCCACCCTGTGGCACATCATACACTGCCAACACCTGCTGACCAGGAACTACCATGAAATGTGCCATACCCGCGTTGCTCTTCTTTTATTTATGTGCCGTGACTCCATCGGCTGCCACGGAACCAGACCTGAACGAGTTGTTGACGCCAACAAAGACAGGCACAACAGTTACAAGCCCGCTCTGTTCAGCGTTCAATGAACTGAACAGCCACATTCGTGACGGACGGATCGGCAAAACGGCGGCACGCTCAGAGCTTGCCTCAAGACTGGCCGATATTCGTACGGAATACTACCAGCGCGGCGACCGTGACTATCCATCAACAGAGTGGTTTTTTCCGGTAGCAGGGTACGATGCCGCTGTAATCGACAAAGGGAAGGAGCATGGTTTTATCCCAAAAGGGTACGACTTCTTCAGCGGCAACCGCCACGGTGGCCATCCGGCCTACGATATTTTTATCCGCGACCGGAATCAGGACAGCCGTGATGATCGCAGTGGAAAAGCGGTCGAAGTACTCTCCATGACCGGAGGAATCGTCGTGGCGCTTGAAAAGGGGTGGCGGGCGGGAAGTGGGCTGCGAGGAGGCAACTATATCTGGGTCTATGATCCGGCCAATAACCTGCTGATATACTACGCCCATAACGAAAAATTATTTGTCGGACTGGGGACCATTGTCAGGCCGGGGGATTTGATGGCTACGATCGGCCGCAGCGGACTCAACGCTGCGAAACAGCGCTCGCCGACACATCTGCATTTCAGTGTGCTCCGTATTAAAAATGACCACCCCGTACCGCTACGCGTTTACCGAGAGTTACAACAGGCCAGAAGCGCATCTGCTGATACCAGTAAATAAAAAAAGGCCTCCTGTCAGTCAGGGGACCTTTTTTGGGCGATTCAATTGTGGTATCATCAATCAGCAACTTCCTTCAAGCCCTTGATAATTTCTACCTGACGCTGAAAGCTGTAGCGAGAAATCAGCTGCTCCTGATGCTTTTCCGGCGAGATCCTGAATCGATAGCGGTACGGCGAAGCGGTGCCGACAATATCAACGAGCGTTGCCGGCACCTTGATTAGCGTCTGCTTCATCAGGACCGGATCCGGCAGCATAAATTTCACCGACATCTCCGCCCCGGTTTCCAGCGAAGGAAAATTATCAATGGTGATCGCGAGCCCCTGCGTCGAAATATCCACCAGACTTCCAATGATTTCCTGACCATCACACTGAATTGTGGCGCGTACCGGTGGATCCAGATTCAACCGTACCGCGGCACGTTTTTCAGCCAGCACATCGACAAAGCAGAGTTTATTGAGCGATACCACATGTTTCTTGACATTGACATACTGAACATGGGCAACGATGGCATGGGAAAAAAGGGTGCTGCGAATCAGCGTATAACGATCACTGGCGATTGCAACCGCTTGATGCGCATTTACATCAAGATCGAGATTATCACGTTCGACACCGAGAATAGTAGCGGGATAGGTAATCGGCAACCCATTGTAATAATTGGTAATACTTACTTTTGAACCGTCTTTTGTGGTATGCTTCTCGAGGAAAGTCTTTAAAATTGCGGCCTGATCATCATCGAAGGTCGTCTGAATCCGGGTACTGTAAAGAGAGGTAAAGTCCATGTGATCCTGTACGCAGCGGAACGAGATATTCAGGGTGCTAAATGAGCGTCTGTTGTAGCACAGAATGCAATAAAAACCATCTAAAATACGGCTCTCAAACCGCCATACCCTCTATTTTACGGGGTTATTGGTGACAAACTGCGGTCATTTTCCCGCTAACCTGCTTTCCCAACGCCAGGCATCAGCCACGATTGTTTCAAGATCATTAAAACGGGGCTGCCAACCGGTCAGCGTTTTTATCTTATCAGCTCTGGCCACCAGCGAGGCCGGATCGCCCGGCCGCCGTTCATCTTCAATAATCTTCAGATCGATTCCGCTGACTTTTTTCACGACCTCCAGCACCTCACGCACACTGCTGCCATGACCATAGCCGACATTCATGGCGGTTGATTCACCGCCGTGCTCAAGATACTGCAAAGCCCGCAGATGGGCGGAAGCAAGGTCTTCTATGTGGATATAATCGCGAATACCGGTTCCGTCCGGGGTCGGATAGTCGGTCCCGAAAACACTGACACTGTCCCTCATCCCGAGTGCCGCCTGGCAGGCAACCTTGATCAGATGTGTCGCCTCCGGGGTACGCTGTCCCATACGGGCCTGCGGATCGGCACCGGCCACATTAAAGTAGCGGAGTGCTACGTACTGCATATCATGCGCCGCAGCCACATCTCGCAGCATCCATTCACTCATCAGCTTGGAGGTGCCGTAGGGGTTGATCGGTGCCAGCACACTCTCTTCAGCCGCCACCCCGCCGTCGGGAATGCCGTACACGGCGGCGGTGCTGGAAAATATGAATCGCTTGACGCCATATTTAACACACGCCTCCAGAAGTCCGAGGGTGTTGCGGGTATTATTGCCATAGTATTTCAGAGGCTTTGAGACCGATTCCGGGGCGATGATAGCGGCGGCAAAATGCAGCACGGTAGTAAAACGATGGCGTTGAAAGAGTTCATCAAGCCGTGCGTGGTCGGCCAGTTCGCCTTCGACCAACATCTCGCCATGCGTCAAGGCATCACTAAATCCGGTGGATAGATTGTCATAGACAACGACCGTGCGGCCGGATTCTGAAAGCTGACGCACAACATGACTGCCGATATACCCGCAGCCGCCGGTTACTAAAATTGTTTCTGACATAGGGGAGCCTTTTTTAGTACGCTGGAAATCATTTTCTGTGTTTATTGAACAGATACTACTGTTGTTAACGCACGCATCTCTCTATATCTGGGCACGGAATGTAGGCGTGAATATTTTTCAGCGCACGCCGAAGATGCTCGGTGTTGTGGGCTTCGATTGTCCAGACGGCAGCCGGGGCGTACTGCGTCAGTAGCGGAAAGAACTGTTCAAAATTGATGACCCCCTCGCCCACCGGCAGGTGTTCGTCGCATTGGCCATGATTGTCATGAATATGACTCTCGACAACATACCCGCCGAGCTCACTAAACCACTCCTCAAGAGTTACGGTGGTGAACATATTCCAGTGTCCCACATCGAAACAGTGCCGGAAGCTGGGATCATCTATTGCGTCAAGAAGTGCTTTGATTGTGGACGGTTCCTTCTCAAAGATATTCTCAACCGCCAGGATTGTCCCAAGCTCACGAGCCGGAGGAACAAATTCCTGCCAGAAATCAATGCTGTTTTTCAGCCATGCAAGGCGGTTGTCTCCGTATCGGAGGTCATCATAGCCGGGATGAACGACGATTACCCGCGGGCGGAGTAGTTCGGCTGCCTGCATGACCTGTTGAATGCGATGCCGGCTTGCAGCACGAATGCTTGGATCGAGCGCTCCCGGATTGAGATCGAGGAAAGGGGCGTGGATTGTCGTCTTCAGGCCAGCCGCATGCAACGTACCAGCCAGTGACGCCAACTCTTCCCAGACCAGATGATCCAGCGCTTCAGCGGAAAAAAACACCTCCGGGTTGATACGGTTCGCAATGGCGTACTCCAGGTGTTCTGCCAAACGACCGTACGGAACATGTGCGTGAATCTTATTTTCCATCATGTTCTTTCCTGTGTTGTTTCATGACTTCATCAGTCGCCGGGCGGGCGACCAGATCCTCAAGTTTGTGAATAGAGGTTGGATCCCCAAGAACGATCAGGGTGTCAAGTTCATCAATCTTGGTCTGGGAATGCGGATTAAAAACCATCTTCCCATGACTCTTTTTTATGCCAACAATAATGACACCGATCTCCTTGCGGAAACCGGAACTGACGAGCGTTTCCCCGACAAATGCCGAGTGAGACGGGATGCTTATTTCCTCCATCTGCAATTCCAGATGCTCATGGCCGGTGGCAATTTCGATAAAATCAACCACGTTCGGGCGCAGTATCGACTGCGCCATGCGGTTGCCACCGATGGTGTACGGCGAGACCACCTTGTTGGCGCCGGCCCGCTTAAGCTTGATATCGGACCCTTCTTCACCGGAGCGTGACATGATGTAAAGGTCCGGATTGAGGCCACGTGCGGTCAAGGTAATATAGACGTTTTCGGTGTCGGAAGTAACGACAGAAATCAACCCCTTGGCCCTGTTGATACCGGCTTTGAGCAAAGTTTCATCGAGGGTGGCATCCCCTTTCATGTACAGGTAGCCATCTTCTTGAAGCCGCTCGGTTGCATCTGCGTTCTTTTCAATTATAACAAACTTCAGCCCGTTTGCTTTAAACTCCTTGCAAATCAGCGAGCCAATCCGCCCAAAGCCGCAGATAATGTAATGCCCTGTAAGCGCACCAATCTGTTTTTCCACCTTTTTCCTCCCCATGATCCGCTGGATCTGCCCCTCGAACATGATCTGGGCAAGACTCCCGACAATATAGCCCAGCACGCTGACGCCAACGACAATCAGTCCCATCGTAAACAGCTTACCACCATCGGAAAGGTCATGGACCTCCCTGAAACCAACCGTTCCCAAGGTGATAACCGTCATATAGGCGGCGTCAAGAAGACGCCACCCTTCGATAGACATGTAGCCGACCGTCCCCCCTGAGATAAGCATAAGGAGGACGAGAAACGAAATTTTAAGGTGTCGAACCGGATCCATAGTCGTAGCAGACTACCTGCACGAGGTCAAAAAAACAAGGTACTTTCTTACACCTGAGCAAGAGCATCAAAGACAGCCGTTTTCAAATAGTTGATTAGGGGGCCCTGAATCGCACCGCAACAACGCGTGTTATAATTGACAAACATTGTATACCGTATACAATGTCGTAAAAATTCTCTCCGGAGCGAACCCAATCATGAAAAAAATGCTGGAAAAACATCTTACACTGCGTGAAAAGATACTCGAAAATATCCGTGATGCGATTGTTTCCGGCAACCTCAAGGCGGGGAGTCGCGTTTCAGAGCCTGAGCTAGCCGAGCGCTACGGAATCAGCCGTACTCCGATCCGCGAAGCCTTCCGCCAACTTGAATCTGAAGGATATCTGACGGTGATCCCCCGCCGCGGCGCCGTTGTCAGTGACCTCAGCCCAAAGGACGTCGAGGAGTTCTACGCCATCAAGAGCATCATGGAGGGGTATGCCGCACGGCGAGCCTGTGACAATCTGAGCGCTAAAGATCTTGATCGCCTTCAGGCCATCAATAACAAACTGGCAGAACTGGCACGGACCGATGACATCAAACACTTCTTCAAGGTCCATAGCGACTTCCACGAACTCTTTATCAAGGCCGCTGACAATGAAAAATTACATGAATTGATTGCTGGTCTGGTGACCAAATTTCAGCGCCTGCGCTTTACATCATTAAGTCTCCCGGGACGGATGGCGATTTCGGTCCAGGAACACGAGAAGATTATCGATGCGTTCCGGAAAAAAGACGCCGACCTGGCCGAGACGCTCGTCCGCAAGAACGCCGAGTATGGCGGCCAAGTATTGATGAACGGCACGTCAGCTGCTAAAAGCAGCTGACTCCATTTTTAAACTCAGAGGTTGCATCCCTGCAATAAACTGATATAATTATCGCGGAGAAACACTTAATGACCGCATTCAAATCAATCGCACTGATACCGGCCGCCGGCATGGGTAAGCGCATGGGCACTTCAATAAACAAACAGTATCTGCAGTTGAATGGCCTCCCGATCTTGGCCCGCACCATCGCGGTATTTGAAGCATCGCCACTGATTGACTCCATCTACCTCGTCATCCCCTCCGATGAGATCCCCTATTGTCGTGAGTATGTGGTCGAAGCCTGCGGATTTCGCAAGGTTGCAGCGATCATTCCCGGCGGGAAGGAACGACAGAATTCGGTCATGAATGGCTTGAATGCGATGCGGGAGCACGTTTCCGATTGCGATGTCGTCCTTATTCACGACGGCGTCAGGCCGCTGGTAACTGAAAATCTGCTGCAAGAATCAATAACAACGGCACGCCTCCATGACGGCGCACTGGTGGCTGTCCCTGTCAAGGACACCATTAAAATGGTGCAGGGTACTATTGTGAGCGGTACGCCTCCCCGTGAATCGCTCTGGCAGGCCCAAACGCCGCAGTCTTTCCGTTTTGGAAAAATTTATCAGGCCCACCTTTCTGCCGAGGCTGACGGTTTTACCGGCACTGACGACGCATCCCTGATTGAACGCACCGGTGGAGAAGTGCATATTGTTCAGGGTACTTACCGCAATATAAAAATAACGACGCCTGAAGACCTGGTCCTTGCCGAAGCATTCCTCTCCGTCATGGAAAGGGAGCGTACCCAATGCTAGCACAAAATTCGGATAAGATTTTGATTGTTGATGATGAGTTGGAGATTGGTCAGGCTCTGAAGCAGTACCTCGACGAAATGGGGTATACCTCCTCACTGGCTTCTGACGGATCCACAGCGCTTGACATGCTCATAAAAGAAAATGATTATACGGTTGTTCTGCTTGACATCAGCATGCCGGGGCTTAATGGTGTAACGGTTTTGAAGCGTCTCCAGAATGCGGGGTGCGACACGGCAGTTATCATGATGAGTGGGCACGGCAACGAAGAGTTGGCCGTAGAGTGCATGAGAAATGGCGCAGAAGATTATATTTCCAAGCCGTTTGCCCTTCAAGACATGCTGCAGAGAATTGAACGGGCTCGCACACATCGCCGGGAACGAATAGAGAAACGGCAGTTGCAGCAGGAAAGAGAAGATTTCATCCTGATGCTTTCGCATGACATGAAAAACCCGCTGACCGCGGTCATTGGATCCATTGACATCATTCGCGAAGGGTGTCTTGGCCCTGTCAACGAGGAACAGGGAGAGTATCTGCAATCTGCAATCGACAGCTGCAATGAAGTTGTCATCATGATCGACAACCTTCTCGATATCAGAAAATTCGAAGCAGGAAAAATTCAGATGGCAATTCATCCCTACAATGCCCATGAACTCATCAGCAAAGTCGCCACTCAATGTTCCCGACCGGCCAGGCACGACGGCATTGAATTGTCCGTCGACCTAGAACCCGGTACCTACGAAATAGCCGTTGACAATAAAGCCTTTACCCGTGTCCTCGGAAATCTGCTCGGCAACGCGCTGAAATTCACTCCGGAAGGGGGCAAAATAACCGTTTCCTGCCGTTATATTCCTGGTGACAAGGTGCAGGCCGTGAAAACACCGTTTTACGCACCAATCCACCCCGATTTCCTGAGAGATGGCAGTTTTATCAAATTGACTGTACGTGATACCGGCAATGGAATCCCCCCGGACGAACTTGAACGTATATTCGACCGTTATACCCAGTTTACCCGAAAATCGGGGCGAGAACTGGGCGGAGCAGGGTTGGGACTGACCTATTGCAAATTAGCGATTGAGAGTTTTCATGGCATGATCTGGGCGGAGTCTGATACCGGACAGGGGAGCGAGTTTGTCATCCTTTTGCCCTGCTGTTCTAACGACAGCAGCAAATAATCAAGTTGGGGTATACATGAAAAATATCATAGTGATACTGCTGTTCCTGGCCGTTGCAGCAAACTCTAAACCGGCAACTGCAATCAATCTTGATTTCCACAAAGCCATAACCATCGGGAACGGGCCGAAGACAGTAATTGAGTTCACCGACCCCGATTGCCCCTATTGTCGCAAAGCCTCTAAATATTTTGAGGGGCGCAGCGATGTTACCCGTCACGTCTTTTTTTACCCTCTCCCATACCACCCCAACGCAAAAGAAAAAGCCCAGTATGTTCTGTCGCAACATGATAAGGCCAAGGCCTACCACATGATCATGTCCGGCACTCTCGACCGGCGGACAAAATTTGAAACCACACCCGCAGGAATCAGACTTCAGGAAGAACAGCTTGATATCGCCAAGAAACACAAGATTGATTCCACCCCGACCTTTATGATTAATGGCAGAATTATCGAAGGATTTGATCAGAACAAAATTGAAGAGGCACTTGGTAAATAGACATTGTTCTCATTGAACCACTGTTGTCCGTGATGCGCGCCAGATTAGCGAACGAAGTGCACTTCACCCTGCAAACTAAAACTCCATCGGCATTGCCTTGACCTGTTTCGCGGTAAACACCGGGCCGTCCTTACAGACATATACATTGCCCACGTTGCAGCGGCCGCATTTTCCCAAGCCGCACTTCATCCGGTTTTCAAGCGTCGTGTAGACCTGTTCGTCGTTGAACCCGAGCTTTTCCAGTACCGGCAGGGTAAATTTAATCATGATCGGTGGCCCGCAAACCAGGGCGACCGTATTCTCCGCTGACGGTGCCGTTTCTTCGAGAATCGTCGGCACAAAACCGACCTTGCCGTCCCATTCGGGGCCGTTGCCGCCCGGATCTACGGTCTTCACCAAGCGTACGTCTGCCCGTTCCTCCCATTCCTGCAATTCCCGCTTGTATACCAGGTCACTTTCTGTACGAGCGCCATAGACAATGGTAATCTCGCCAAACGTATCACGTCGGTCAAGACAGTTCCAAATCAGGGTTCTGAGCGGCGGCAGTGCGATGCCGCCTGCGACAAAAACCAGATTCTTGCCGTAGAACTCTTCAAGAGGATAGGAATTACCGTAAGGGCCTCTGACCCCCATGCTGTCGCCCACTTCCAGACGGCGCAACTCTTCAGTCACCCTCCCCACCGACCGAAAACTGCACTCTATATACCCGGTGCGGGTCGGTGATGAGGCGATACAGAAAGTAGCCTCACCGGCACCAAAGGCCGAATATTCAGCAAACTGGCCGGCGCGGAATACGAAGCTGTCCCTGACCTGTTCGTCCTGAAAGACCAGGCGCAGAGTACGAACGTCGGGAGTCTCGTCGATGACTTCCGAGACGGTAGCCAGATAGGGGAGGTAGATGTTCTTGTTGTCACACATTATTTAAACCTTTTGAATAACACGGAGAAACGGAGGACACGGAGAACACAAGATAACCAAATTCAATTTAAGAAAAACAAAGGCATATTTTTTTGGATAAACCTTTAACGCTTTCGTTTTTCTTTTAACCCCTGTTTTCGCCTGTGACGTTCTCCGTGTTCTCCGTTTCTCCGTGTTATTACTATTTTTTAGAGATGTCTTCAACGATCGCTACGATGTCAATGCCGACCGGGCAGATACGAACGCAACGGCCGCAGCCGGTGCAGAGAGTCTGACCGAATTTGTCGTCGTAATACTTGAACTTGTGCATGATACGGTTGCGGTAACGCTTGGGCTGCAGGTCACGCGGATTGTGCCCCGAGGCATGGTGGGTAAACTTCCAGAAACCGCAGGCGTCCCAGCTTTTGCGGCGTTTACCCGCTTTTTCAGTCCCTTCATCAACAATATCGAAACAGTGGCAGGCAGGGCAGACAAAGGCGCAGGCTCCGCAGCCGACACAGCACACTGCAATTTCATCCCAGAGTGGGTCTTCGAAGTGCTCGTCCAGCCAACTTTTGACCTTTTTTAGATCGATCTTATCCGCCTGGGGTGCGGCCAAAGGAAGTGGTTTGG
>Ga0209430_1001097_pt1 | contig 21548 bp, 21 predicted proteins | sample BarGraIncub1133A_FD_184504 | JGI IMG/M metagenome (GOLD analysis project Ga0209430, IMG submission 184504) | Arctic peat soil microbial communities from Barrow, Alaska - Barrow Graham LP Incubations 11-33A (SPAdes) (version 2) | ecosystem: Environmental > Terrestrial > Soil > Wetlands > Peat... | reverse complement strand
TGTCATGCTTTCGTTAAAGAACATGTAAAAGTGAGTACCCGCACGTTCATAATGGTAGAATCGAAGCAGCCGATTTCTATTTTTAAGCCTAATATCGAAATAACCACATTGAATGAGGTAGGCTGCGAGCTCTTCTACAGGCACCACCTTAAGCTTACAATTTTCTGTATATTGCAATATACTAAGGTTTTCGTTACTCTTTTCTGGAAGTCCATCCGCATAAATAACACAAAGCCCCTTGTCTGAAAACTCTGACAACATCTTGATGAAATGGAAGGGAAGTATTTGTGAATAAGGTATGATTAGGCAGTCGAAATGCTCCATATTTATTATCAGTTTGCCATCTTCCACCCTTGCATAGTTGAGCAACGTATCCACCGGTACAATATCAAAATCAATTTGCTCATCATAAAGTACTTTTGCCGGCACCTCAGTTAACATATATTTGCCACCGGACCATTCAGCTCCAGCATGATAAAGAATTGCAGCAGTTGCGATATGAAGCCCATCGGTAAGCAAATGGCTCATCTTGTTTGTATAGTTCATCAGAACCTTAAAGTCGAGATACTGTGGATTTTCTCACACGGGCGTAAAAATAAGGCGGGCAATCAGGGTCAGGGTATTTGGGTGAGAAAGCATGAGGCACAAAATGATTGATACCGCGCACCAACATATGGTCAGTGAGCCACTTCATAATGGACATACCTTCAGCCCAACCGTATGCTCCAAACATTTCACACATAGCGCGTCCCTTCATCTGCGGCTGGATATGAGAAAGAGATGCAGCCAGTTTTGCAAACATGTAATCAAAAAATGCTGGGTCTGCTTTTCCGCCAGAGATGGGTGCAGAGTGAATAAGCTCGTTAAAACCCGGTACGATTTGATGAAGGACTACGTCAATACCTGCCATGTCCTGACCGCTGAGGCTTCGAAAGTAGTGCCCCGCACTGCAGCCCAACCGTGTATGTGCATTCATGTCTTCAATGATATGCCCGATGTATTCAACACCATGAACACGGCACCAATCGCCCAGCTTCATGCTGAAGCACTCCTTGTATAGGTTTGTAACTGTATCCATATATGCAGTACGAATTAAGGATGTTTTCTCCCCCATACCGAACCACAGACCAGGGAGTAGTAAACTAGCATCTTCTCCTATATGCTCTGAAAGTAAGGCTGGTAAATCATCCCGCCATGGCAGAGGCATACCTGGAATACCAAGGGTACTTTCATAAAACCCGGGACCCCCACCTAACGTATTTGTCAGAGTATTACCGAAATGTTCCTTGTAACGCTGGTAATGAGGCTCATATACTGCTTCAATCAACACATCCACCGAGGCAGGGTCAATCATATGAATATAGTCCTCCTGACCTATTGCACTGTAACGTGTCTTGAGCAGGAAGAATATACGAAAATAACCTTCGGGTACGTCCCAGTAAACAAAATTCCCTTTCACATGGTCCGTCAGATCAATGCACTCCCCCGACAACTCCTCACCCTTTCCGGTACGTCTGCATGCCATGATACCTACTAGACTTTCTCCATCTGGTCCGCCAGTACAGGAATCGACAAACCTGGCTATAAATGCAGCCTCCTTTAGCGGGCCTGCAACATCAACATGCTCTTCCCGAAGATGCCATTTGCGCAAATGTGGGTACTTTTCCTTGATTAAGCCGTTGGCATAACCAGTCGGGAAGTGTTTGTCATCTAGCAGCCATACCTTCATGCCCAGTTTCTCCGCCTCGCTCATGATGAGGTCAAAATCCTCCCACCATTCATCCTTACAGAAACCCTCATGAGGACGAGACTCTATACATACCGCCCGAATACCGGATTGATATATTTTATCCATCTCCTCCTTAAGCACTGCATCATCCTCTCCATGCTGCCAGAAGAAAGGAAGTATATAATTGTCATACTGGTTTTTCAGTACATCCGTCAATTTTTTTTCCAAATCAATCACTCCTCGTAGCGCTCTTAGTTTGATATGTTAGCTAGTTCTCACTCAGCAAACCTCCCGTAAAATCACTACATTCTGCCATTATATTGAATGGCAGAACTAAAACTATAATATACCTATCACCTTCCCGTATAGCTCTTTGCTGTCTCCATTCCTCCTTTCTTTATGCCTTAACCGCACCAGCTGTCATCCCAGAGATTATATATTTTTGTCCAACAAGATATACTATAAATAACGGTAATAAAGTAATAATGATATCCGCGAAGATAACATCCCATTCGTTATATACCTGTCCATAGAAAGCATAAACCGTCATAGGCATTGTCCATTTATCTGGCCCTGCAAAATACAACATACTCTCAACTGCATTCCATGATCCTAAAAAATTAAACATTGCAATAGTAGCAGTAGCAGGTTTGATAAGAGGAAAGATTATTTGAAAAAACATCTTCCATCTCGGAGCGCCATCTATTAAAGCAGCTTCATCCAACGCCCTTGGAACTGATTTGACATACCCAACATATAAAAATATACTAAAAGGAAGTGCAGTAGTAGATCCAGTAAGGATTAATCCTAAATAGGTATTCGTCAAGTGGGTAAAGTATAAAATCATATATGTGGGAATAACCGCACTCGGCACAATGATTCCTGCAATAAATACTACATACATAAACTTTGATAATTGTGTTGTCGATCTCGATATATAAAAAGCTGCCATAGAAGACACGAGAACCGAAATAACAACTATTGCTGTAGAAATATATATTCCATTGAATAGTCCTCTCAAAGCATGCCCTTCAGTAAAAACTCGCAAGTAGTTGCTAAATAGGAATTCCTTTGGAAACCACACACCGAATTCTGATAACTCTGGCATTGTTTTGAAAGAATTTATTAAAACCATCCATAGGGGAACTAGAAATAGTAGACTTACTAAAGCCATAATCCCTTCAATTAGATATTTTTTCACTTTATTCATCTACATCTCAACCTCTTTCTTTCTCATAGTGCCGATCTGGAAATAACTGACCAGACTAATGAATATTGTAAAGACAATACCTACTGCTGAAGTATAACCCAGCATACCTTGTCCGAAATATTTAAATAGGAAAGTACCTACTACCTGAGTTGCATCATTTGGTCCACCATTCGTAAGTACAAAAACCTGTCCAAAAACTTTCAACCCTGAAATAAGACCTAATGACGTATTAACAGTTATCGAAGGTACAATAAGAGGTATCGTTATTTTAAAGAACATTTGTCTAGAACTTGCTCCATCTATTGTTGCTGATTCATAGAAGTCTTTCGGAACGGTCTGAAGACCTGCTAAAAATATTGCCATCAACATTCCTGTGCCCATCCAGACGTCCATAGCACAAATAGAATTCATAGCAAACTTTGAATCTAACAACCACTGTTGTTGCAAAACTTCCAATCCTATTTTACCTAGAAATACATTTAGTAAACCTTTTTCAGGATGATATATTGCACTAAATATCAATCCTGTTACCACAGTACTCATCATAATCGGTGCAAAAATAATTGCTCTATATAGATTTGTAAGTTTTACTTTATTATTAAGTATTACAGCAAAAATAAGGCCTAGTGAGACTTTAAGAATAGTAGTAACAATTGTATAATAAAAAGTATTAAAAATAGACTTAAAGAAAATAGGGTCACTGAACATACTAATAAAATTATCCAACCCAATAAATCTTGGGCTCTTAAAGTATAGCGTCGTCCAATCAGTGAAACCTACAAAAAGCCCGCCCACATTGGGTATAATAAAGAAAATAAAATAGAGCACTAATGCAGGCATAATAAAGATAGGAGTATATATTCTGCTATTTAGATCTTTTTTCACTAAGCTATCACCTCCATAAATTATATGCCCTAGAGTACTCTAGGGCATATCCAGTTCATTGAATATAAATATAAATACAAAATCTAATTTTACCAGCCTGTTGTTCTCTTAGACTTATTTACATCTGACATACCTTTATACCAAGCTTCTAAAGTATCTTTTACAGGTTTTCCAACAAACATTGATTGAATGCTCAGCGCATATCCATCATTCTTAACGAAATCAAAATTTGGAAACTGTCCTTCTAGCCCTAAGTCGGTAGTAAGACCTTGGTCTACATATCCACTCATTTCATCATCCCATGGAGATTTCTCTGTGTCTACTCCATTATATGGCCATGTACCAGGAGACCATTGACTCCATTCTTTTATCTTTTCAGGTTGTAAGAACCAATTTATAAATTCAGCCGCTTCTACTTTATGTTTTGAAGTAGTAGGTATGGAAAATCCACAGCCTCCAAGTGTCTGAGTTACTGAAATAGAATCATCTCCTAATGTGATAGGCATAATTCCAATATTTGGAAGCTTATCTGAGAAATCCTTCTGTAATATTCCATAACACCAAGATCCGTTTGCAAACATTGCAACCTCACCTGTAGCTACCTGCTTCAGCGCATCCATCCCAGTGGCAGATGCATAATCAGATTTTAGATATTTTTTTAGTGACAGAGTTCTTTCAAATAATTCTACCATTCCGGCATCATCTTGAGGTTTTACTTTATTTGACATTATATTTGCTGCAAGATCAGACTCATTTTTAAATAAATATGAACTACCTATATATTGCCAAAGGTGTCCTGCCTGATCCTTATTCGCAATCTGTATAGGAGCTACGCCTATCTTCTTAATTGCCTCACAAGCAGCAATTAAATCATTATAAGTCTTAAGGACTGGTTTAACTCCAGCTTTAGCAAATACCTCCTTATTATAAATAGCTCCAAGGTAAGACATCGCTGAATATGGAGCTGTTGTTATCTTTTTATCAGACGCTCTCGTTACCTTCGCTGCCATAAGTGGGTTAAGACTAGCAGCCCAAGGACCATCCAATGGTTCGTAATAAGTTGTAGGTATTGTTGTCTGATCAGCAGCAATATCAACTAAATCAGTAGCATCTCCTGATGCAAGTTTTGTCCTTATTACATTTAAGAACTGATCATCCGGAAACAATTGCAACTCAACAGTATTTCCACTGAATTCTTTATATTCTTTGATAGCAGTTTTAAGTATAGGATCATTTGTTCCCCATCCGTTAAATGTAGCAAGTGTAAATGTTACTGGAGCTTTTTTGACTGGTTCTGTTGCTGTTGAAACAGTTGAAACTGCAGTAGTGGTTGTGGAACTACTATCGTTTGAACCACATGCAACCACGGAACCAATGAGAGAAAGCAGTAACATTAAAGATATTGCTATTCTTGAAGTTTTCCTAATCATAAAATTCCTCCTATTTAATATCGTTAATAATTGTTTTTGAGAGCTCTCGTGATTATTATAGATATACTTTATAATTAATTGAATGGATTTTTAATACTGGTTTCCATGCATTTTTAATACATCTATTAATTTTGCAACTTTATTCAGTTATGCTATAATGCAACTATACTATGTTTTCATGAAGGAGGTCATTATGTTTAGAAATATAAGCTTCCAAAAAAAGATGTTTATTTATTATTCTTTTTTCATTATTATCCTGCTTTTCCTCCTTATATCGATAGCATATACTTATATGTCTAGGACACTCCAATCCCAATCCATAAAAAGTATGGAACAAAATGTAGATAAAGTCTCAACTTTATTGGATACCTCAATTCAAGAACTAGATAGATTATGTATGCAGGTTTATTTCAATAATGATATTCAAGATATTATGCTAGATGCTCTTGATTTTGACAAAAATCAAGGAAATTATTTTGATTACAACATACAAAACTCGAACAAAATAAGAAATATATTTATATCCAATAACTTCTTCAAAGTATTCGACCAGAAAATATCCCTATTTAACGATAATTCAAGCTTTATATCCTCTGGTGAATATCAAAATACTTCGTTAGAATTAAAAAATCAGCTAAATAATTCATATTGGGTTTCCGAATTATCAAAAGATCAAAATAAATCAATAATTTTGCCACCACATACTGATTGGTGGTCATCTGATTCTCCTTCTCTTAATATTTCACTCATTAGGAATCTTATTTATACCTTCAATGCTGGTAACAAACATTTAGGATATATTGAGGCACAACTTCCCAACACCGAAATAGAAAAAATATGTAAATTGGATATTAATTCTGATTTGCGTGTGAATGTTTTAAATGAAAGAGGAGAAGTCATTTATCCAGTAAATAAATATAACAATTCTGAAATATCCTTTTATGCTAGTCTGAAAGACAAAAGTGGTTTAATTATTAAAGATCCCTTCAAAGGGGTTAAAGAACTGGTTTACACAAAACATTCTGAGTACACGAATTGGACTGTAATCCTTACACAACCCGAAACCAGTTTTATGAACTCCGTATACTTTTTTAGAAATATATTTCTAATTTTCGGAATGTTATTTGCCTTCGTTTCTCTTATAATTATGTATTTCATTTCCCAAAGGCTCACATCCCCTATAAGAGAAATGAGAAAACAGCTTAGTTCTCTTTCCTTAGAGAATCCTTCAATACAATTAAATGATGCTACAAATAATGAAATAACAATTTTTAATCATACTTTTAATAAAACGTTGAGTCGTATGAAAGAGTCTATGGAACAGGCTATAGAAGCGAGATCTAGTGAATCAAAAGCACACTTTCTCGCACTGCAAGCTCAGATGAATCCACATTTTATTTATAATATTCTAATGGTAGTAAGCTCTGCCGGTTTCGAACTCGGCAGTAAAAAAATAGTGGTGATTTGTACCCAGCTTTCTGATATGATGAAATACATATCAGCACCGGATAGTATGAATATTACACTTAAAGATGAATTAACACATGTAACTAACTATTTGGAACTTTTAAAATGGAGGTTTGAAGATCAACTTCAATATGAGTACCTGATAGACGAAAGACTGTATAGTATCCAAATTCCAAAGTTAATACTGCAGCCTTTAGTGGAAAACTCTTACAATCATGGGTTTTCAGGAAAGAGACCTCCCTGGAATTTAAAAATTAGAGGCTGGCTTGAAGAAGATTTATGGTTTATTGAGATTTTTGATGATGGAATTGGGTTCTCTGAAAACAATCTGGAAAAAATAAAAAATCAGATTACCGATTACCGAAAAAAATTCGGAGCAGGTAAAGCCTTAAGTGAACTTACTATAGGTGGAATGGGATTATCAAATATTTATTGTAGACTTTACATCCTCTACAAGGATAAACTTACATTTGAAATAAATAATAACCTTGATGGCATAACTTCTGTAAAACTTGGCGGTCCTTTAGAAATAATTCAATAAGAGGTGCTAAATATGATAAGAGTTGTAGTAGTAGATGATGAACCACCTATTTTAAACACAGTTGCCAAAATGATTGAACAATCAAATGAAAATTTTGAAATTGTAGGTAAAGCGCTTAATGGAGAAGATGCTCTCCAGTTAATTCTTTCCTTGAAACCGGATGTTGTTTTTACGGATATAAAAATGCCTGTCATGGATGGATTAGCACTTATTGAAAATTTAAACACCTTAGATCCAATTCCAGTTTCAGTTATTCTCAGCGGTTATGCAGAATTTGAATACGCTCGGAAAGCTCTACAGTATGGAATCTTTGATTATTTGATGAAGCCAATAAACCTTGATATACTTGAAAATCTCTTAAATAAAATCTATGAAAACCTTTATCAAAAAAAGATGTCTAGCGAAATTAAATTTTTGGGAAAAATCTCAAGACACCCTGTAGTGACCAATCAAGACCAATTTCACTTACAAAAATCAGATATGTTTACCTTTGATAAATATATTTGTTTCCTTTTTTGTGTAGGTTCATATTGTTCCTATCATTCATCCTTATTCACACCAGGTCAAGAATTTTTTGCAAAGAACAATTTAGAAGCGCTTTTTGCAAAAAGTATAAAGCAACCCTTTAGCTTCCGGATTATTGATGGAGAACATGAAAACGAAAGAATAGTTTTAATAGGCTCAAATCATAATTCCGAAAATGAACTTAATAGTAAGTCAGAAACTGTATATGCTTTGTTAACTTCACAGGGCATTCCAATTACAGCAATGGTCTCAATGAATTTCGATAATATTATGCAATTAGGTACTCAAGTTCAAAAATTACGAAATGCCTTAAAAAAAGATATATGTTTTGGTGTATCTCAGTTTATAACCAAAATTGAGCTTGAATCTACAAAAACAAGAAAGGATGGAGACATTCTTAACTCATCCTGGGAAAATCTTTTTAGTACTGCTATAGCAAAAATGCAATGCGAAATTTTTAAACAAAATTTAAAAAGCCTATTAAACATATGCGAAAACAGACATTGTCGTCAATATATACTTGAGAAGGTTCTTCAACAAATTTTTAGCCTCTTTTGTTGTAAACCTGAATATAATCTTTCTGATAGACTAGTCGATATCCATATGGAATTAAATGAGATAATAACCTGTGCAACCAGTTACCAGCTCTTATATGAAAGTCTATCCTATTTGACTGATGATTTATTTAATAGCTGTAAATCTGTAGGCCCTAACCCAAATACTCAAGATGAGATTATTGATAAGATGGATGAGTATATTAGATTAAATTATTTCAAACCAATTAATCTTCAAACTCTTTCCGATTTGTTTGGTTTTGCACCGCAATACCTTGGAAGAAAGTATAAAAAAGCCAAAGGCACAACGCCAAATGATTTAATAATACAATTGCGTATTAGTAAATCAAAGGAGCTATTGAAAATTAAACCGGCACTATCTATTCAGGATATTGCTAATTCAGTTGGATATGAGGATCCTTTTTACTTGAGCAGAGTTTTTAAATTGGTTACAGGCAAAAGCCCCTCCGAATTTCGGAATTTGTAATAATCTGCTATAGGAGGATTTCATAAACTTAGCCATTTTTTTGAAAGATGCTTGAGCGGCGACCAAAGCTTAATATATTGATTTAAATAAAAGATATCCACAAAAGCTATTATATTGTATCTTCTGAACCTAAAATAGCTGTACGCCTTATAATTAAAGGAAAACATCTATTTTAACGTTTAAAACAAACAACATGTTCATTTGGAAATTCAAACTCATAGAAAAAATCCACGAGGACTTATTCAAACTTCGGTTCGTAAGGATGGGAAAAATACACACGAAACTTTTCAACTTTGACGGGTTTGACTATGGAACAACTTGTATTGATTCAGGCAGCACTTCAAGGGAGTGTTGTTTTGAAAAAAGATTTTATTATAAAGAATTCCAAGGAATATGGAGCCTCTTACGCCTTTCTCCAGTTGGATAAAGACTTGGAACTGGATAGAGTGATTTACTCAAGACCTTTCGAAACGTGGGTTCAAGACTGCCTTGCCATGATAATTGGAAAGGTTATTTATGCTGGGAGCAAGTTGTCTCTGACTAGAGTTTTATCTGACAGTTGCCTTTGGAATATATGTGGTATTGATGAGAAAACAGTTGATGTGAATGCTCACTGCTATCAATCAATGGATAAGCTTTTCGAGAGGCAGGATGAAATACAGCGTAAGCTAGCAGCAAAACATCTGAATGACAACAGCATCATTTTGTATGATATTACTAGCAGTTACTTTGAAGGGGAATATGAAGAAAGCGAGATCGTCGACTATGGTTATAACAGAGATAAAAAGAAGGGACACGAACAGATTGTAATAGGGCTTACATGCAGCAAGGAAGGCTGTCCTATTGCAGTCGAAGTGTTCCGTGGAAACACCAAAGATTAATCAGCAGTGGAAGATAAGATTACTCAGATAAAAGATACCTATGGCGTGAAAAGCGCTGTTTTTGTAGGCGATTGTGGAATGATTACAAAAAACCAGTTTGAACTGATACAGGAGAATGAAACAAATTATATCAAAACAATATCGGCACTTACTCATGCTCAACTTGCGCATCTGTGTGAGAAGGACTGTGTGCAGATATCAATGTTTGATGAACATAAAATAATTTAAGTAATAGGCTCAGAGAACCCTCAAATCAGATATTGTCTCAGTAAGAACCCAATACGTAGAATGAAGGATAAAGCAACGCGGCAAATACTCATTGAAAAAACAGAAGCCGCATTAAAAAAGCCGTCAAACGACGCAACTACGGGGATTCGAGTTGGGAAAATCATCAACAAATACAATGTTGGGAAACTGCTGACAGTGGAAATAAAAGATGGCAAAGTTACATTGGAAAGAAATGAGAGTATGATTAGGAAAACCGAAGCACTTGATGGATTATATGTGATTTATACTGATGTAAAGGGAGAAGAAATGAACATTTCTGAAGTTGTCCAAACATACAGAAAGTTAATTGGTGTAGAGCAGGCATTTCGGAAACTAAAGACAGCACAGCTGGTAATACGTCCAATCTATCATAAAACGGACGACAGAATAAGATGTCATGTATTCTTATGTATTAGCTTACTATTTGATGTGGAATGCAAAGCAACACCTTGCACCACTTTTCGAAGCTGATCAAGAAGGTCAAAACAAAAAATATACCTTTGAACACATCATAGAAAGGCTAAAAAGCATTCGTAAAGAAACGGTAGAAATCCAAGGTATTTCAACAAAAGTTATCACCGAATGCGATGAAGAATACAATTGACTTGGATGAACGCATGGAGTACATAACACTACCGAAGCTCACCATACAGCCTATTGTGGAAAATTCAATTTCACAGGGCTTTGAAAATTGTCCCCATACGATGCAAATTGATATCGTATGAACTCTGGCAGAAGATACCTGGCAGATTGTAATTACAGATAATGGCTCCGGATTTGACCCTGATGTCCTTAAAAGCATAAAAGACGAAATCAGAAGTTATTCTCATGTTATTTTTCAAGTGATCAAAACATTGAGTTGTCCATTGGTGGAATGGGATTAATCAGTTCATATACAAGATTGCTCTATTATTGTATGGCAAGGATATACTGTTTGAAGTAGCAAACCTCGAATGTGGGGGGGCATCCATTTAGTTGAGTGGACCCATACCAAAAAATGATAGGAAGGAGGAAAATCCAGATGTATAAAGTTATGATTGTGGATGACGAACCCTCCATTATTCGAAATATAAAGCGAACGCTGGAAAGATGCTCGAATAATTTTGTAGTTGTTGCTGAGGCTTATAACGGTTGTGAAGCTCTTGAAAAAACTGAAACAGTCAAACCTGACATTATTTTTAGTGATATAAAAATGCCAGTGATGGATGCCCTCACATTAACAAAAAAATTAAATGAACTATACCCTGAAATTCTGCCTGTCATCATAAGCGGGGTATGAAGATTTCAGCTTTGCTAAGGAAGCCCTAAAAGCCGGAGTCGTTGACTATTTATTAAAACCCGTCGAGCCTAGACTTATGTCTGAGCTGCTTGAACGCCTTTCAGCTAGACTGGACAAACAATATAATACAAAGATATTAGAATTTCTTCAACGTGCTATTCAGTTAAATACCATTGATTCCGACTTTTATTCCGAGTATTTGAACTACAATTATTTTTATGCGCTGGTTGTAAGAAATGGTTCACTGCCTGGACGCCACACTAAGAGTTTTCTTATTCAGGATTACTGTTTCATTAAGCCCTCAGATATACAGGCTCTTATTCCTTACAGCAGCACCAATAAGTTTTGGGTATTAAACGGAAAGGATGAAAATGAGGCGATTGTCCTTTTTGCTTCAATGAATACGATGTAAATTCACGATATTGCAAATGCTCTTTTTTTGAATTTGTCTCAGGCTGGTAATTGCATTACAGAAGTATTCAGCCCTATTGAGTTTGAACTGAATATCCTCTCAAGTAACATACAGCAACTTTTTATAGTTCTTCATCAAACTCTGGTCATTGGCAAGTCTCAATTATTAGACACTCATATGACCCTTTCTTCAAATGAAATACATTCCACTAATTTAGGGAGTAGTCTGGAAACCAAGTTAACCTTCATGCTCCAGTCCATGTCAATTGATCTGTTAAAGCAGGAGCTCTTCAAGCTTTTTCAGCACTGAGAGGAAAAAGCCTTCCCACAAATTTGTGTTGAGAAGCTGCTTAAGCAACTTATCCATCTTATTGAAAAGAATTCTCATTCCATATCAACTAATATAAGTATTGAACAGCAGTTGGAAGAGGTTCTGGCGTTTTCTACGGATTTTGGAAGTCTTTTAAGAGGCGTCTGGGATATTTTTGAGGAAACACTTAACATATCCAAAGCAGTTAATGAAAATCAGAATATTTCAAAAGAGTTATTTCAAAAGGTAGAGACTTATGTTAGTACAAATATAGCCGAGCCTTTGACACTCCAAGGAATGTGCCATTTATTCGGCATATCCCAACCTTATCTCAGCAGATTGTTTAGAAAACACACTAACCTTTCCTTTAATGAATATGTTACAAATTTAAGGATCAATGAAGCAAAGCGGCTTATGAGGGAGCAGCCCGGCATGCTTTTGAAAGACATTGCAGAAATTGTAGGCTATCAGGACCAGCATTATTTCAGTAGAATTTTTAAGTCAATTACAGGCATTGCCCCTTCAGAATTCAATAAATAAAAAGCGGAAAACATTATACCATTTACCTAGCAAACCTTCCCCATTCTCTATGACAAATTAGTTAGTAATATCAACTCTGTCTGCATTAATATTATATAGAATATTACAAGTTGCCATTTGAAAATCCTGATTGCGTGGTTGAATACTTAGCGCGCTATGCTAACAGAGGAATCATTTTCCATATCTAGATTTGACAGTCACATTCGGTTGATAAGGTCATAGAATGGAACAGTATAAAAAAGATATGAAAAATTTTGAGATGAAATCATAGTTAAGAACAGCAACACAAATTAAGCACACATAAGTGTTGATAAAGTTAACGCTTATGTGTGCTTAAAACAAAATATCTACTTCTTCAAGCTTTCCAACCTCTCTACTACCTTTTGGTGCATATCCTGGTATTTATCTCTCTTTGCCTTTTCCTCTTCAATAACCTTCGGTGGAGCCTTTGCTACAAAGCCTTCATTGTTAAGCTTTCCATCCACTCTCTTTAGCTCGCCTTCAAGGTTTATCTTTTCTTTATTCAGTCTCTCAATTTCCTTTTCAATATCTATTAATTCATCAAGAGGTATAAATATTTCAACTCCTGCTATCACTGTACCAACAGCATCTGCAGGAATACCCTCCTTGTCGGCTTGCACTACTATCTCAGATGCACCAGCTAGCCGTTGGATGAAGGTTGCACCTTCTGTTAGTGTAGCTTTTTCATTCTCTCCGGATGTCACAAATATCATCTTTGCACGTTTTGCTGGTGGAACATTCATTTCAGCTCGGATATTTCTGATATTCCTTATTGCATCCATAATGATTTTCATTTTTGATTCATCATCAGCAAAGTTTAATTCTTCACTATACTGCGGCCACTGCGAGATCATTATGCTCCTGCCATCATTTATTAAGTGATTATATATTTCCTCTGTGATAAACGGCATATATGGGTGAAGCAGCTTCATAGCATTGCCTAGAACGAAGTTTAGAACATATTGAACTTCAAGCCTTCCTGTACTTTCTCTATCGTAAAGTCTAGGCTTAACCATCTCAATATACCAGTCACAGAATTCTTCCCATATGAAGTCATATACCTTCTGCAATCCTAACCCTAGCTCAAATTTATCTATATTTTCAGTTACCTCTTTTGTTACTGTATTGATTCTGCTTATAATCCATCTGTCAGCAACTGTGAATTTACTTTTGTCTACTTTACTAAAGTCTATATTTTCATCAAAGTTCATCAAAACAAATCTTGATGCATTCCAAACCTTGTTAGCAAAGTTTCTTGAGGACTCAACCTTTTCTGTAGAAAATCTCATATCGTTTCCAGGTGAATTTCCTATAGTAAGAGCAAATCTTAGTGCATCGGTACCATACTGAGCAATAACCTCTAGCGGATCAATACCATTTCCAAGTGATTTACTCATTTTCCTTCCTTGAGGATCTTTCACAATACCATGTATGAATACGGTCTTAAAAGGCGCCTCTTTCATATGCTCCATACCAGAGAATATCATTCTTGCAACCCAGAAGAATATAATGTCATAGCCGGTTACCAAAACATCAGTTGGATAGAAATACTCCAAATCCTCTGTTTTTTCAGGCCAGCCCAACGTTGAGAAGGGCCAAAGTGCCGAGCTAAACCAAGTATCAAGGGTATCTGGATCCTGCTCAATTCTGGTGCTTCCGCACTTAGGGCATACATCAGGGTCACTTGCCTGAACCATTATATGTCCGCATTCAAGGCAGTAATATGCAGGAATTCTATGTCCCCACCAAAGTTGCCTAGAAATACACCAATCCTGAATGTTTTCCATCCAGTTGAAATATATCTTTGAAAATCTCTCAGGTACAAACTTAATTGTTCCATTTCTTACAACCTCTAATGCAGGCTCTGCCAATGGCTTCATGCGGACATACCACTGCTTTGAGATGAGAGGCTCAATAACTGTTCTACATCTCTGACAGGTACCAACATTATGAGTGTGATCTTCTATTTTTACAAGCAAGCCCAATTTTTCTAAATCTTCTAATATTTTCTTTCTGGCTTCGTATCTGTCAAGACCCTTGTACTGCCCAGCATTGTCATTCATTATAGCTTTGTCGTCCATTATTCTTATTTGTGGCAGATTGTGTCTTAAGCCTACTTCATAGTCATTTGGGTCGTGCGCAGGAGTAATTTTTACGCAGCCGGTACCAAATTCCTTGTCAACATATGAATCTGCTATCACAGGTATTTCTTTGTTTACAAGTGGAAGGATAAGTGTTTTCCCAACCAAATGAATAAATCTCTCATCCTCTGGATTTACAGCTACCGCGGTATCTCCTAATAGAGTTTCTGGGCGAGTTGTTGCTATTACTACAAACTCATCGCTATCCTTTACAGGATATTTTATATACCAGAAATGTCCTGCTTGTTCCTCGAATTCAACCTCTATATCAGAAATTGAAGTATTACACTTTGGACACCAGTTTGTTATTCTCTCTCCCTTGTAAATGAGACCTTTATCATACAGCTTTAGGAATACTTCCTGAACAGCCTTTGACAAGCCCTCATCCATAGTGAAGCGTTCACGCTCCCAGTCGCATGAGCTGCCTAGCTTTTTGAGCTGTTCTACAATTCTTCCACCATAAATCTTTCTCCACTCCCATGCCTTTTCAAGGAATTTTTCACGACCAAGCATATCCTTTGTAATGCCTTCCTTTGCCAATGCATCAACAAGCTTTGCCTCTGTCGCAATACTAGCATGATCTGTTCCTGGAAGCCACAATGCACTATATCCTTGCATCCTCTTTGTTCTGATGAGGATATCCTGCAGTGTATTATCTAGCGCGTGGCCCATGTGGAGCTGGCCAGTAATATTTGGTGGTGGAATAACGATTGTATACGGTTTTTTCTTGCTATCTGGAACTGCATGGAAATAGCCCTCTTCCATCCACTTACTATAAAGTCTATCCTCAACCTGACTAGGATCATATTGTTTTGCAATGTTTTGTTGTTCGTCCATAATCTTACCTCCAATTGAAATTGTATATATTAAACCTACCTAAAACATATTATAAATAGAATTAGTCCCGGAATTGATAGGACCATGCCCTTCATTTTCAAGCTAATCACAGCCTTATTGTACTTGTATTCTTCTACTTCCTCTACTGACATTTCTTCAGCATGCTCACAGGTCTGTTTTTTATCTAAATCATATTTCTTAACAATAGCTTTGGATGCAAATACCGTTGCAAATCCAGCAGCCATTATAACTAGGGACAGTATTTCAAGTGGACTCATCATAATAACCTCCTTGAGCCGCTAATCACGGCCATATAATTTAATAAAACTACTATCCTACATATTCGCAACAAGGCGAATAAAAAAATAAAAAAATAAAAAAAGCCTCATCCAGTATTTGGACGAAAGCTTATATTCGTGGTACCACCAAAATTTCATAAATAAATTGTTATAGAGCAGCAATGCTCCTTTAAATTCATCGATGAATCTTAAAACGAATAACGTTCGCAAACCCGCTGCAGCCTACTTCTATTTCAGTGCAGAGCTCCCAAGCTACCTTCAACAGCATCTATTTCAGAGCCTTTCACCATATGGCCCCTCTCTTTCGAAATTCAACTGTATACTCCTCTTGCTCATCGCTTTTAAAAGATATTTAATTAATTCCTTAAAAATAATGATATATAATATGCGAGACACTGTCAAGTAGTGCGTCTATTTTTCTTCAATATTCTTATCTTGATTTTCCTGCTCATTAGGGCCAGTCTCCGTAGTATTATCATTATCAGTATTTTTATCAGTATCGGCATTGTTGTCAGTTTCATCATTGCTATCAGTATCAGCATTGTTTCCCTGTTCATTGACCTTTGTATCAATCTGAGCCGTAGTATTCTGAATAGAACTATCTGTATCAGTCTGATCAGAATTATCCTGCCTTTTCTTTTTGCCGCTGAAAAGCAATGCAAAAGCCGCAATCATAAGAACCATAGTTATATTGTTAAGCGTTTTAGGATCAATATTAAAATTATATGTTTTGTCTAATATACCAAATAGGATAAGAACCACAGCAATCCCCAAAACTATTTTTTGCTTTTGTTTGTGTTCAAGCTTCATTTTCTACCTCCATGAGCCATGTAGCGGCAATAAAATATAAATAAAAACCATACCCTCATAGAACTATAATAAATGTTACTCTAGCGTAAAGCAATACATTTTTTTAAGAATAGTACTTTTAGACAAACAAATCTATTATTCTTTTGAATATAACTTTAAGCATTGCAGTTATTGGAACCGCCACCAACATTCCAATGATTCCAAAAAACTCGCCTCCTATTAATACTGCAATAATAGTTGTTATGGGATGTAATCCTAGCTTTCCTTCAATAATTTTTGGAGAGATGAATGCATTGTCTATTTGTTGAACTATTATAAATACTAAAGCTGTTAAGAGTGCTTTTGTAGGTGACTCCAATAATGCTATTGCCACGGCTGGTATGGCACCTATTACAGGACCAAAATATGGTATTATGTTAGCAACACCACCTATTACTCCCAAGATAAATGGGTACTTCACATGGACAATATATAAACCTATGGTCTCTAACGAACCTACAATAAATGCTGTTAGAAATTGACCCTGAATAAAATTAGTTACAATTGCATTTAGCTCTCTACCTATATTAATAAGGTTATTGCGCATTCTTTTTGGTGCCAGCATAAGTGCTGATCTTTTTATTCCCTCAATATCCTTTAAAAAATAATAAGCAATTATCATGGACAGCGCTATATTAAATAATATAACTACAGAAGAGGCAACTAACGAAAGTGTTTTTTTCATTGCTTGTGACGCATAGCTTTGGATAAAATTTGTTCCATTATCAATTTCACTAAAGATGAGGTTTTTAATTTCTGGAGGCCATTTGCTAGTCTCTACCTTTGATATAAATGAATTAAAAAGCTCTTGATAGTTATTTGTTATATGGGGTAATGTATTAAAAAGTTCCTTTGCATTGTTAAATATATGTGGCGTAATGTATATTGCAGAAAATAACAATACCAAGGCTATAAACGTATAAATAATAATTATCGAAGCATTCCTTTTTAAGCCCTTTCTCTCAAATCTGATCACTAATGGATAAACTGCGTATGCAATTATTGCTGCAATAAAAAAAGGAGACAATATTTGAATAAATTTGTCACTAAAAAAGTATATAAATATAGCTACTACTATAATTATTAAAACTAATATTATGTAAAATACTGTTTTCTTTACATTAATCATATCGTACTCCAAATGTTTTATTTGTTTGTCTCGATACTACGGAGCAACTAAATAATAAAACCCTGTTTAAAAGGGAGAAAATTATTATTTAGTTGTTCCTAAAAGCAAATAAAACTGTTTTGCTCTTAGCATCAATTTTTTCATACTACATAAACAGGTGCGCTATATCAGAAAGTACATTATTTGAACCGCTCATGATCTTTCTTCCTGACTTCATCATTTTTTTCCTCATGTGTGGGTTTACTATTTCTGAATTTGCAAGAACACTAATTGATGCTCCAATTAGCCCTCCAATAACCAATCCTCTAGCAAAATTTCTCATCATCATCTCTACTCCTCCTTATTCTTAATCATGTATTAATCTTCATTTGCCAAATGCGCCAAGTGAATTGCCATATTTGGTAAGCAAAGGAAAATTTTAGTTTATTGCACTCGCCATTTGTACTCTACGTAAACAATCAGATATGCATTAGCTTTCCAGACTAAAGTCTTTCAAGCTAATTTTCTAGTCGGCTTATGAGGCCTCCACCAGTGCTCGTCATCTCTTCAACTGCTTCGTTTTCTACTAAAATATTGTCATTACCAATTTCAACCTTACCAAAGAAGGGAAGTATATTTCTCCCTTGTAAGATATCTTGAACCAATCCATCAGATACCTGTACACCTTCAACCTTCCCAGTCTTATAATCGAAAAATATATCTTGCACTATTCCGATATCCTCACCTGAATGTGTATATATTTTGAAGCCTCGTAATTGTATATTTTCTCGCATTTCACAAGTTTTCTTAAAACGCTTATACTCTAAGAGACAATTGGGATTATCTATTATTAGTGCGTCATTTCCAATGCTACGAACATCCCTCAATAATATAACATTACCCTTCACGGCACGACTGCCCTTTTCTAATATAAAAGCAATAACTCCTTTGTTGTCTCTTTGAAAAGCAACATCCTTGAGCGTGCCTATTTTTATACCATCATTTGCAGAAATTATAGGTAAGCCGAGTACATCAGAATATTTTATTAGCATCTCATCCCCCCAATCGATTCAGCATTACTATCTTTTTGATTTTCTAAATCTTTTTGACTTTCTAAATTCTGTCGACGAAGTCGACTACCACAACTATTCACCATTCACCATTCACTTTTCACTTTTCACTTTTCACTTTGATTTCAATTCTATTATTTGTTATAGTCCCTCAAATAATGCAATTATTTGAAAATATAATTTTCTGCCATATGAAAATTGACTAAAAACAAGGATTAATGTAAGATTTACAAATGAGCAGAAACAATTTTAGTTATTCAAAATAGAATTCAAGAGGTGCATTAATGAATAATTCAAAGGGTATTTTATCAAATCTAGGTGTACATATTCCCAAAATCATGCTCCCCAAGTCAAGCTATGACCTTAGCGCTTGGGCAGTTGTGGCCTGCGATCAGTATACATCAGAACGAGAATATTGGAATAATGTGGGAAGTATTACAAGTGGAAAACCTTCCACTCTCAACATAATATTCCCAGAGGTATATTTAGAGGATGAGGAAAGTGACAAACGAATAGATAGCATTAATAATACTATGTGCAAATATGTAGAAGAAAAGGTTATTAATGAGCTTGATGATTGCTTTGTTTTAATAGACAGGAAAACATCTTGTGCTGATTCGCGAAAGGGCTTAATGATAGCACTTGATTTGGAATACTATGATTATACAAAGGGCTCAAGTGCAATAATCCGAGCTACTGAGGGTACAGTTATAGATCGTCTTCCGCCGAGAATCAAAATTCGTCAAAATGCATCAATAGAGTCACCTCACATTATGGTACTGATTGATGATCCTGACAAAACAGTTATTGAGCCTCTTTTCAAAAAGGTAGCAAGCCTGGATATACTTTACGATTTTGATTTAATGATGAACGGAGGACATATTAAAGGTTATAAGGTGTCAGACCAAAGCGATATTTCTGCTATTGCAAGTGCATTATCACAATTGGCACAAAAAGATTGTTTTAGTAGGAAGTATGACATTAGCTGTGATAATGACATTTTACTATTTGCTGTTGGTGATGGAAATCATTCCTTAGCTTCTGCAAAAGGGCATTGGGAAAACGTCAAAGCCACCCTTTCTACTGAGGAACAACAAAATCATCCTGCCAGGTATGCGTTGGTGGAGTTAGTAAATGTACATGATGATGGACTTGTTTTTGAACCAATACACAGAGTTGTGTTCAACGTAAATGCCGATGATCTTTTAAAAGAGTTTGATGCCTATTATAGTGCAAATGCTCAGGTAGGTTCATCTAAAGCAGCTACATCAGACTCTTGCGCCATACAGTCATCAGTACACTCCTTTAGATATGTTACTGCTTCAGCTATTGGCACAATAACTATAAATAATCCAATCAGCAATCTAGAGGTTGGCACACTGCAAACCTTCTTGGATAGCTATATTAAAACTCATCCAGAGGTGAAGATTGATTATATTCATGGTGAGGAGGTTGTTGAAAAGCTTGGCTCACAGCCTGGTAATATAGGTATTTATTTACCCTCAATGAATAAAACTGATCTTTTCAAAACTGTTATTTTAGATGGAGCACTTCCAAGAAAAACCTTCTCGATGGGTGAAGCAGAGGAAAAGCGTTTTTACCTTGAATGTAGGAAGATAAGGTAATTTGCATCCCTACTGTGCGTATGATAGAGAAAACTTCAACTTAGTTTCTCACTCTAAGTTGGAGTTTAACTCTAACTTAGAGTCCTTCTTTAAGTATAAGTATAGAACTTTTCACATTTCAATGCTCTATATGTATTTCTTTAGTTTATCAGCAACATCATTACCAAAGCGGTTTATATAGCCTTGAACGAATTCGTTTATATCAAGTTTCGCATCTTTGATTAGAGGAGTTAAATCCATTCCATAAATAATTGCAGAGGAGGTATCAACCCCATGCGATGCTGAAAATGTTGCATTTGCAAGTCTTCTACCTGCTACTGCAAGGTCATACCTTTTTCCTCCGGCTATTTGGGAGTCAAACACTTCATTAATAGATGCCGCAATGTTTGAATGCTCACTAACATCAAAAGCCACCTTTTCATCGTCATTAATCCAATCGAGATTCCTCCAAACTTCACAACCATAAAGCGCTTCGGGGCGAAGACTTTTAGGCAGTTCTCTTATAGCACGGATTACCTTGCCAACTACTGAAACATGTGTCTCATGCTTGTCAGCTAGGTTATGTGTGTAAATTACTTTTGGATTTGCGGCAGTGATTAAAGCTTTCAACTCTGCTACGATATCATCATTTTTCTGATTTTTGACCTCTGCACTTGGATAATTAAGCAACGAAAGTGCTCCATACTCTCCGACAAAAGCAGCTTTCTTTTGTTCCATTTTTCTAATCTCTTGCATTTTCTCGTCAGTATAGTCAGCATATAAACCACTTCTCGGACTACCTGCGCCATTTGTTACAACTACCGCATAGAACCAATCTTTATTACTTCCAAAACATTTAAGTATTCCATCATATGCCATAAATTCAATATCATCCTGATGTGCAGATATTGCCATATGAGTTGTACGTCTTATAGCCTCTTCAATTGGTTTATTGTCAGGAACGAAAAATTCGGCACCACTATTTTTTAATTTCATTAAAATCCACTCTCCTATAAACTATATTTTAGGTAAACTTGCAGCCGCAATAGACTGTCCAACTCTCTTGCTGGCTTCATCCGGCATTTGCATATTAATCTTTTTAG
>Ga0209430_1001096_pt1 | contig 21574 bp, 19 predicted proteins | sample BarGraIncub1133A_FD_184504 | JGI IMG/M metagenome (GOLD analysis project Ga0209430, IMG submission 184504) | Arctic peat soil microbial communities from Barrow, Alaska - Barrow Graham LP Incubations 11-33A (SPAdes) (version 2) | ecosystem: Environmental > Terrestrial > Soil > Wetlands > Peat... | reverse complement strand
GAAGAAGAGCTTGTTTGTATAAAGATGGCGTCATCATGAAAAGATTCAAAATAAAATTTGCGACAACTATGTTGACAAATTCCGATAACATAATTTTTATTGTGTTGTATGCTTTTTAATATTAGCAAACAATAACTTCAGATTTAAAAGATGGATTTTAAAAATAGAGTATGTTTACAATGATTAAGGAATGGTAAATAGCCTCAATGTGAAAGTAACTCAATTGGTATTGAGTTACTTTCAAAAATTCTATTAATGTCACATATTCATGTGAGTATATAAATTTTACGCTATAGCATAATAAAATAATATAAAATTTACGCTATTTGTAGTATCATATAACTATAGAATGTTCACTGTGAGTGAACAGTCTATAACTTTAAGTAATCGAATTTTATATTTATAAGAATGAAATTTATTCTATTGGTTAAAATTCAATACCAATACATAAGATAAATAAAGACCATAATAGCTACAAACTATTACAGTCTTTATTACGCTTAGTTAAAATACCTTAAACTATTTTAACCAAACTGCAACAGCTATTATTGCTGAGATTACTGTTGCGAGAGTTGATACTAAAACAAGTATGTTTGTAACGGTAGAATTTATTTTCACTCAAAATCACCTCCTTATATGGTGACATAGTGATTAAGAAGAAAGTAGTTTTCAGACAACTACTTTCTTCTTTTTTACTTACAATAAAGATTATATCATCATCTAGAGGCTTTCTACATATAATACACTTTTCTTTTTTCAACTATTGATATAAAATGTACACAAATAGTTATATATAGGAGTCAAAAATAAAATTACACAAAATAACGGTAGCTCAAATAAGACTTAACCGTGAGTTGTTTTTTATGAATGCAATAAGGATGAAAAACAACAAATGTCGTGAAAATTAATTTCACGACATTTGTTATGTACCTATAACTATCCTATACCCTCATTCATGCTTTAATGCAAGTAATAAAACACCATATAATTGCTATTTGGGACCTTTAATTGAGAATTTACACTAATTTTATGCATTATTTATAGCTGATATATTCTAATTTTTTACTTTGTATTTTAAACAAACAATTTATAATATGAAAGATAAATACCGATAAGATTATATAACTTGTATTAATATTAGTTATTGTTATTACTAATATTCCTGTTAATAAGAATAACAAGAATGATATCATTGAAAAATATAATTGTAATTTAAAATAGCCTTTTTCATTAAGAATAATCATGTTATTATTTTTATGCCACAGTGTTACTTTATTTCTAAATAAAATTGAATAAATCAAATAAATTATTCCTATAAAAATTATACTCAAACCCATTAACATCATATCCTCACTCCTTAGGTAAGAAACATTGAAACACATTACGACTTCTTATTATAAATCTACACATTCTTTTATTATTTAAATTAAACCCAGGTTATATTAAAGAAAGAATTAAATTTTGCTACACAAGTTTCATCCCCATGATCTATTGTATAGTCAACCTTATATGTTTCTTCTCTAATACTTAGTTTAGTAATATCTATCATAGTAGCACCCTTAGCCTCTATAACTTTAATTATTTTTTTCTGCAAATTGATGGACGTATTACTTTTTCAAATATAAGAACGGCTATAAAAAATATAATAATTAAAATTTTCTGTACGCTCATTATTAAACTCCTTTGTTGATTTATTTTTTTGTAATCTCCAATTATTAATTTTATTATTTTGAATACAGAAGATACTAAAAATTCCTTATCATATATTTATTTAAGTATACTATTATTACCTTAATTTAGGTATAAATAAAAATTAAAAACCACTCAATATAATAATAAATTATGTTGTATGGGTAAAAAAGCTAAGGTACATATTAACTTAAGTTATTGCTATTTTGTTAAACTATAGTTAATCTACTATTACCCTACTTTTGGGGAGTAGTTTTTAATTGCAAAGGCAAAAGGAGCCCCTTTTGCCTTTGCATTTTTTGTTTATAATTGGATACCTCTCCAAACTGTATATGAGCATAAGAGGTTTCTGCTATCACCTATGGAGAAAGGTTAAAACATTTTATAATAACTTTTTAACCTTTCTTATAACGTTCCATATACTCAACTAATGACATAGATATTAAATCCATAGACTTGAACTCACTGTATTCATTCATAAACCCTCTGAATTGTTCCCAAACATCCGTATACAACCTCACAGTTGTAGTTTTTACATCACCATGTAAAAATTTATCACTATCAATCTTTAACTTTTTTACATTCACTTCTATGACGTTCTTTTGCTTATTGTACCAATCTAACATTTCTTGAATATTATCATGTTTTTCTATTATATCTAATATCTTTGTTGTAGCTTCCTTTGAGTTGAATATGTTTGTATTAGGTTTATATTCATGCTTTGATACCCCGTTAGTTTCAACGGTCTTAACTACTGGCAATATATTTTATTAATTAAACACTCATTATACATTTTAGAATTTGGAAGTCCTGGCAGGCTTTCCATTCCAATTAAAAACCTTTAAATAAAATTAATTCTATGTTTTTAAAACTGTTTTCCGTACCTCCAACCAATTTTAAAAAAGAATTTCTAATATTTAAAACTTCTTAATTCCACTGCAATCCTTGACTCGTATACAAGACGAGAACAATGGACACCTTGTCATCTAATATAGCAAAAAACTAATATAGTAAAGTTAATTACTATATTAGATGACCACTTCCATTGTTCTTGTCATGTGTCTTTATACTTCAATATTAATTAATATCTTACCTATCTATATTATAATCACTAAAAATAATATTATTTAAAATGTATTTTACAAATTCAAAAGAAGAAATATAGTAACTATTTATTATTTATCTCTTCACCATGTGGATAATTATGTAATTTACACATTGGACGGTTGGTATGACTATGTTTACATAGATATTTATTTTGTGAATAAGGTTAAAGTCATTGAATTGTAGCTACATATGTGGTATAATAAAGGTACAGAAAGAAACAAAGCCAAATAATTAAGGAGTGGATTTAAAAAATGAAATTTCTAAAAAATATTAAGACTATTGAGGAATTGAAAACTGAATACAGGAGGTTAGCATTTCTACATCACCCAGACAAGGGTGGCACACTTGAAGCTATGCAGATATTAAACGGTGAGTATGATACATTATTAAAAACATTAAAAGATACCGCTAATGTAGACTATAGCGAATATGAGTATGCGGAGAACTTTAAAAATGTAATTGAGGAACTAATAAAGTGTGATGGATTAAAAATTGAAATATGCGGTTCATGGATATGGTTAACTGGAAATACTAAACCATTTACAAGCATATTTAAAGAATTGGGGTTCAGATGGAGAAAGAAAAAAATTGCTTGGAGTTTAGGGGATTCAGCAAAGAAACACTATAAAGAGTTAAGCATGGATAAGATAAGGGAGCTACATGGTAGTCAAGTATTAAAGGGACATGGGAAAGTTGCACTAACATAATAGATAAGGTACAGAAGAAACATAAACAAATAGTATAGGAGTGGTAAAAATGTTTAATAATGATTTATTTATGACTAATGGTGTTTCAAATACAATCGGAGCGAATTTACTAATAAATATTATGCAAGCAGTAACTGTATTTGCAAAACCGGGAGAGTTAGACACAGACTATTTTTTAGTAATAAAATGTAGTAATGATAATAATTTGCAAAAAATAGAAATAAGCCAAGAATGTCCTATTCGCAAAGAATTTTTCCGTTTTGAATCTGAAAATATATTTGAAGAAAAATTGTGGTTTATTGATGATGGGGACCATAGTACATTATTATATCCAGAAGAGTATTAAATAAAGTTTATAAGAGGTATATAAAGAATTGGTAATAAAAAACATATAAAATGTAGGTGTTATCTACGGTTCAATAGTAATTTCTTTTGTTAGAATAAGGTTAAAACTATTAAAATGTAGCTACATATGTAGCGAAGCAGAGGTGTAGAAAGAAACAAAAACAAATAACTTAGGAGTGATAAATATGGAAAACATACAAATTGTATCTATAAAGATGGTTAAAGAAAAAAAATTAGAATATGGAGATATTCAAATTTCAAGTCCTAAAGATTGTGCTAATATATTTAAAAAATTTATAGGAGATTATGACAGAGAAGCATTAGTTGTCCTAACACTTGATACTAAAAATAAAATTACATCATTAACGGTAGCAAGTTTAGGAAGTTTAAATTATTCAATCGTTCATCCAAGAGAAGTTTTTAAAACCGCAATACTAAGTAATGCTTCTTCAATAATTATTTCGCACAATCACCCTAGTGGTGAAACTACCCCTAGTAAGGAAGATATTAAAATAACTAAAAGATTACGTGAATGTGGAGATATTTTAGGAATAGAACTGATAGATCATATTATCATTGGGGATAATAATAAGTACTTAAGTTTTAAAGAAAAAGGGCTATTATAATAGCCTTTTTCTTTAAAAAAATATCATAAAAAAATCGGTGTAGCACATGCTACACCAAATATAAAAAGGGGTTTTTAAAATGTTAAACGATTATAATATTAAAAAAAAATTTATGGTTGAATGGGTTGATACTAAGGGAAAAACGCATAAAACAAAGGTTCTTCATAAATGTATTTCAGCAATTGAAGTATCAGAATATATTTATACAAATAGAAAAACTTGTGCTAAAGCTCCAATTGCTTATTGGATATAAAAAACAAATAAAACAATGGTTTTACACTTGCGTTGTAGCCACGATCGTAGTACAATGTAAGCGTGAAAGAAAATACAATTCTATTAAAAAGTAAATAATGAGAGGAAGTTGAAAATATGAAAACGGAAGTTGTAAGGGTTAGATTGAATGAAGTTGAAAAAAAATTATTTTTAGAAAAAGCCGGAGTTCTTAAAATGACAATAAGTGATTATATTAAATATTGTTGTTTAATTAATCCACCAACAGGCGGATTTGAGAGAGAAGTAGATTATAAATAAGGCGGTTATATTAAATTAGTATAACTGGATTTAAGTGAATAAAAATCTTCATTTACTTGAAATGTAGCTACATATGTGGTATAATGATAGTATAGAAAGAAAGGGAAATAAACTTAGTATAAATAAAAACTTGGAGGTATGAAAATGATTAATGTGAAATTGCAAAATCTATGTAATGAATGGGAATTAGATATGAAAGGTGATATGTTAGAAGACCTAGATGAAATCTTAGAAGTACATAAGACAATAAAAAATTATATAATATACATAGTAAATGAATGTTTTCCTATATGGATTGATGAAGCTGATGATGATAATAAGGAAGTATATATAGAATATCAACTAAAATTTAGAAATGTACTGAAAGAGTTATAGAAGAGTTTTATATAGCTATTAATTATTATCTGCTTTTTTATTTTGTTTATAATTAGTTAGAATTCAGTTAAATTTAAAATCCCGTTGTAAGTCATTAGTATGACTAGTTTAGCTGAAAATAAGATGTGTAAAAAATCGATTAATTAATTAAGCTATAGATATTTAAAAGAAAAAGGAGATAGTGATATATATTATCTAATAAAAACGATAAAAGGGTACTTAAAACTTAATGAAATGTCATCAGAGTTTAATTACACTACTAATATTAATTTTGCATATACTTTTGATGATATTAAAGATGTACAAGCAATAATTAATAGTATTGATGTCCTAGCAGAGATAGTGGCAAAGTAGTGTTATAAGAAAGAGTAAAATATAAATGCTAATAACTTTTTATAGATAATGGTTTTATAAAATGTTATTATAATAAAGGGGTTAACACGCCCTGAAAAATATGGATTTAATAACGGTAGACAAGAGTAGATTTAAAGATGCTATTAAAGCATACTTTCTCTGGAAAGACTTAGATACTATTATTCGTACATCTTGTACAAGAGGTGTAAACATCCCTGAAACCATAACAGAAAACTTACTATGTTTTGTTACTGGATTTAAGTTGAATAAAGGTTCCGGTGGTGATGCTTATGATGAAGCCTCTAAAAAGGTTATTGAAATAAAGGCAACAAGTAATTTTGATAGAGATACAAGTAGCTTCAGTCCTAAGGAAAATTTTGATGCTCTGTATTTTGTTAGATTAGAGAAAAAAGATGATGTGATGTATTTTTATAATTTAGAGATGACCAGTATAGATTTAAAAGTTATAAAAGTAAATAAAACTCAATTTTTAGGTGACCAACAGGAGCAGGGAAGAAGACCACGATTTTCTATTATAAAATTTATTATTGAACCAAAAGGATTAAATCCTTTTGCAAAGATAGATTTAAGAACTCAAAAGGTTGAAAAACTGTAATATTGGAGGTGTGGGGGTGTGTTAGCCACATATCTTTAATATTACAGAGTGCGACATGCCGCACTTTACTAATGAAAGGGGCAAAATTAAATGCAAATGAAAGTTGCAAGTTTTTTTGCAGGTGTAGGTGGTATTGATTCAGGTTTTGAGAAGGCTGGGTTTAAAACTACATGGGCGAATGAGATAGATAGTTATGCAAGTCAAACTTTTAAATCAAATTTTAGTTGTGATTTAGTAGTCGAGGATATAAAAGGTATAAAAATTAAAGAAATACCTAATTTTAAAATTATGATAGGGGGTTTCCCTTGTCAATCATTTAGCTTGGCCGGGTATAGAAGAGGCTTTGATGATGAAAGAGGTAATCTATTTTTTGAACTTGCTAAAATTATAGAAGTTAAAATGCCTGAAATAGTCTTTTTAGAAAATGTAAAAAATTTAGTCGGGCATGATAATGGAAATACATTTAGGGTAATTCTAGATTGTTTGAAAGATTTGGGATATAAGGTAAGACATAAAGTTTTAAATGCTTGTGAATATGGCAATATACCACAGAACAGAGAAAGAATTTATGTAATTGCATTTAAAGATGAAAATGTAGCTAATAGATTCGAATTTCCAGACCCAATACAGCTTACTACAAAACTTAGTGATGTTATTGATTTTGAAGGGGTTAAAGAAGATAGGTATTACTATACAGAAGAGAATTGTAGTTTTTATAATCTTCTTAAAGAAGAAATGACTAAAGACACTACAATATATCAGTGGCGAAGGATATATGTGCGTGAAAATAAAAGCAATGTATGTCCAACATTAACAGCCAATATGGGAACGGGTGGACATAATGTACCATTAATAAAGACAAGTCATGGTATTAGAAAGTTAACTCCAAGAGAGTGCTTTAACCTACAAGGTTTTAGTAAAGAATTTGTGTTGCCTTCCACTTTATCCAATACTCGGTTATATAAGCAGGCAGGTAATTCAGTTGCAGTACCCGTTATAGAAATATTAGCAAAACAAATAAGAAAAGCATTAAAAAAATAGATTAACATACATATTTAATTTACGAGGATGATCTAGTTAGATTTGTTTTTATACAAATCTAACTAGATCATCCTTTTAGTTGTTACAGTTTTTTAAAACTATGCGTTGTTATGAAACAAGTTGCATTAGTGTCTACTTGTAGCATCCGGTTTTAAGTTTTATAATATATTTGTACATTAAAAAATAAAGCTGATGGCGGTGTAGAAAATGGATTTTTTCTGTTTTAAATTATCAAATGCAAGTTCAGAAGATTTTGCGAATGCAGTGTTAAATAAAGAACAAGACATTACGATTAGCCAATTGAATCAATTAGCGGATGATTTAGTGGTTGGTAAATTTATATTCATTAATTTTGGTGGTGATCGTGTTCCATGGGAAAAGGGCCTTATAGGTTTAGCTGAAATTATTCAAGGACCATTCGATAATGGATATGAAAGAAATAACTTTAGGATAAGAATTAAAATGCAATTGGTTTTAGATAATCCAATAAAACGAGAAGAGTTTATACCTTATAGAGATACATATGATGCTGCTGGGATTGGGCCATCTACACGTGGTGAGCAAAACCAAGCAATTAAGAGAGTTGTAGAAGGACAAGCTGCGGTTATAATAAGAGTTATGCTTGATAAGCAACCAGATATAGAAAGTGAGGTAAATGGCATTTTTCAAGGAAATTTTTTGAGCCAAATTAAAGGTGCAGTGACAATGTTAGTACCACAAGAAGTAATATATGGTTCACAGATAAAAGGAATGATAAAAGAGTATAAAACTACTAATTTTCATGGTGAAAATATTTTGCTATATGGGGTGCCTGGAAGTGGAAAAAGCTTTACAATAAAGAAAGACTATTGTGATGATGAAAGATGCATGGAAAGAGTAGTCTTTCATCCTGAATATTCGTATACAGATTTCGTTGGGCAAATACTACCAAAGATAACTGGTGAAAAACTAGAATATGTATTTACACCAGGCCCTTTTACAAGAATATTAAAACGAGCATATGAAGATCCGGACAATATGTATTACTTAGTCATAGAAGAAATTAATCGTGGAAATGCTGCCTCAATATTTGGAGATATTTTTCAACTGCTTGATAGAGATGAAAATGGAAGCAGTGAGTACGGCATAACTAATGCAGATATATCGTATGAGGTATATGGAGATGATAATTTAAAAATTAAAATTCTAGGAAACCTTACATTTTTAGCAACTATGAACACATCTGATCAAAATGTTTTTAGTCTTGATACAGCATTCAAGAGAAGATGGAATTTGAAAATGATCAAAAATGACATTAAGAACTCTAAATATGCGACGTATCCGATTTGGGATACAGAAATCACATGATGTGATTTTGCAACCACGATTAATGAACTCGTAGTTGAGTATAATTCAAATGGAATGAGTAATGCAGATAAAAGATTGGGAGCATATTTTATAAAAGCACAGGATATAAAGAAGGGAAATAGAATGTTCCCCGAAAAGGTATTGATGTATTTATGGGATGATGTTTTTAAATTTGAAAGAGAAGAGATATTTAATACTGATAAATATCCTACATTAGAAGCAGTTGTTGAAGGGTTTGTGAAGAATAATTTTGAGGTATTCAATATTAAATTTCATTCCCCAAAAGAAGTGATAAATAATGAAGTCAAATAGGATTAATTTAATTAACGTTTGCCATATCAATACGAATCAAGGTGAAGATACATTTGTAGGTATTCGTATGCAGGAAGGTGAAATCAGAGTTTGTTTCCCACTAGGATATAGACTTGAGAAGGATGATAAAGGAATCCGACGGGATGTTTTGCATTTATTAAAAGTATTAAAACGATTTTCTAACGTAATTAGGGAGAAGGATGGGGCCCAGAATAATTATGAATTAATAGAAGGCTTCCCGTATATTGCTTATCAGAAGGTAATTTTGAATTATTTGGATTTTGGATACTATGCTGAGAAAGAAGTAACTTATAGAGTAGGTAAAAGGGGAAAGATAAATTGGAATAAAACAATAAAAACTCAGTCACCTGTGGTTATAGATAATCGGATTGGGTACTTTAATTTTTCTATAAAAAATATTAACTCTAGTAAGGAAAATATTATAACTTTCATTCATGAATTTTGCATATATGAGAGTATATATAGGCTAGGGTGGCTGTATAATATATCTTTACCACAAAAGCCACGGCTTAAATTCGAAAAAGGCTTATTTTTAAATGCTTTGCTAGAAAAATTAAGAGTTACATTTGATGATAATACAAAAGAATTAATTAAAAATATGATAGAAATCATATCATGTTTAAACTCCGATGGCGATGCAAATAGAAATTTTGGTTATGGGACAAATAGATTTGAATATGTATGGGAAAGATTAATAGATTATGTTTATGGAACCTCTGATAAAGCTGACTATTTTCCAAAGACATCATGGTCATTAAACAATGGGAATGAGAAAATCAATTCACCACTTGAGCCGGACACTATTATGTTATTGAATCATAATGTGTATATATTAGATGCAAAATATTATAAATACGGAGCAACAGGATTAATAGCACATTTGCCTGAAACGGCATCAATTAGTAAGCAGATTACATATGGTGAGTATGTTGAAAAAAATAAGGAATGCATTAAAGAAATTTATAATGCATTTATAATGCCTTATGATAAAGAAAGTCTATTCTTCAGTGAAAATCTTAATGTAAAAGTTATTGGTGAAGCAACAGCTGATTGGAAAAGCAATTTTAAAAGATATGAACGAGTAGTAGGTGTATTAATAGATGTTAAAGATATAATGTTTAAATATAATCGGGAAAATAAGGATGTTATTGAAAATTTGGCATCCTGTATTGAAAAGCAAATAAATAACCAGTAGATTAATGAGATGAGATAATAATGTAAAACACTTATATTACAAAGGATTAAAAAAGGATGGCTTAAGTTGACACAAGCCTTCTATCACATTACGAATCAGTTGGTCGGGAAGAGTCTTTCTGAAAAAACAACATAAACTTAGACAAGTTTAAAATGCATTAGAAGATAAAATTTAAAATAAGAAAGAACCATCTGAGCCCAGATGGTTCTTTCTTTAGGTTCCATATAACATATTATTTTTATTATGTTATATGGGATTATAGCGTTTAAAGTGAATAATTCTTTATATGGTATCTATATTATTAATAGTAGAATTAAATAAATTCATATTAATAGAAACACTTAATATGTAAGTTACTACTTTGGTTTACTTATATTTATCATTAAAGTAAACTCTAAAGTATAATATTCATAGGGTGTATAAAAACTAATATAAATTAGTAGTAAAAGCTTAGAGAATTTTATTTATAATATTTTTAAGAGCATCTATAGTGAGTGTTTTATCTCTAAATCTGTGAAGCATTCTATGACAATTAGAGCAAACTGGTATAAGATCAGTATCAGGATTAACAATACCTTCAAATACTGCTAATGGGTTTATGTGATGAATTTCTATATAGCTACGAGAAAGTTTTTCTCCATATACTTTATTAAAGTCAAAACCACATACAGTACAAATTGTTCCATGAATTTCAATTGCTCTTGTTCGATTTTTTAAGTTTCTTTCATAGCAAATATGTTGTTTAATTTTCTTTTTACCTTCATCTGATGCGTAAAAAGTAGAAAAGTCAGCACCAAATGTATTCTCTTCTGTGCATATATCATTATAAACAGAACTGCAGACTTTATTGATACTAAACACAAATTTGCTAGGAATGTCCCCTGTATTTATTTCCCATGATGATGGATAGATTCTGTCATAATAAACAAAAGCACTATGGTGTTTCTCTCTATAAAACAAATAAACCTCATTTTCGAGATCTATTAATTTTTTGTCATTTGTATGTTTATTCTCACCTTCCATAAAGAGAAGTCCATTTTGAGAGTCATAATAGTCTCCATATTGTACAAGTGTCGATTGTTTCTCATAAGTTATAAATATAATAATCTTATTATCATTTTTAGGAGTAAAAACACCTCTCGCAATGGCGTGGTAGTCTTTATAACCCCATAACTCTGCAAGATATGTTCTTTCATATTTGTTCCCAATTATTAAATTATTTAAATTCATCGCCATAGCTATATCTCCTTTTCATGGCTAGTTATAAGAAACTATGAGCATTACAGGACATGTAATCACCTGGTTCTATTAACCTCTTAAACTATATCTAAGTCATAGCTTTCCGGCCCAATTGAGATAGTATTTAATGATTTAACCATTCAGTGTTCAATATGGTCTTTAAGTAGTTGAGGGGTAGTTGTTCTTGTATATTCATTAAATAATTTATCTTTGTTTAAGGGCCTTAAAATATTATTTTTAACTTAATATTTCTTCCAACTTACAAAATTGGCGTTTACTACTTTCACCACTTATTACATAATTGTCTTGTTGTAATATTTCATTACGCTTTTCATTACCCCTCAATTTTTGAGGTAAATTTTCTATTAAAGTATTGTTAGTAATTGCACGTAAATTTGGTACAGAACATTTTATTCCTTTTGGTGCAAACGTCTTATTTATCCAAAAGTTTTCATGTGAAATTCCTCCAAGGACTTCTAACGTAAACCTTCTTATAACTTCCTTTTTTAGACTACCACTCCAAGCCTCATTAATAAACGTTTCAAAATCATGCATGGCAAATGCACTTTTAGTTATTTCAGGTTCAATTCCTATCCGGGTAAGAACATAATAGTCCAATTTCACATTATTTCCATCATTATTTGAATATTTATAATTTCCATTTTCATCATATCTTTTTGTTTCTATTAAAAGGAATTCAGAGTGTCCCCTTATTGCCTTAACACTCAAATATTTATTATTTACAACCAAATCCGTTATATCCCAACTGCCTCTTGGAGTAACATTAAAATCTATATTCGTGTTAATAATTGCATTTGGGATTTCTTTTTCTATATATCTTCTTACTGCTATTTCACCAAGTTTTCCTCTTATATCATCTCTAAAAATCTCCCAATCTTTTCTTACCATAATCATATCAGGATTATGGTTACCGACCATTGCTTTTGCAAAGTTGTAACATTGTTTAATTTCATTAATAGTGAATTCCATACTCATAACAATTCCCCCTAACATCATATTTTATGTGATTTATGCCAATTTTAGTATACTATACTTATTTTAAAAATTATAGTATCGTAATGTAATAATTTGCAGGAAATAGATAGTTTGTATCGAATTAGTTAAATTATTGTTGTATCATTGGAATTAGAGTTTCAATAACAAAAGATTTTTAGTAATATAAGCATTTTGCAAAAAGATATGTTTATCTAAGTTGTAATAAAATGAAATTGGGTAATAACCGAGTTACACCTTAGATAAAGTAAATATTGTTGTTATAAAATATAAACAAGGTAAGTTTGGATATATAGGAGATGTGTAATGAACGATAACAAGGACAAGTTACTTCTAACTAAGTTGTGTAGTTTAAAGATATTATATAGGAAAAAAAAATTAATTATCAAGTCATACGAAGAGTTAGTAAACAAAATATTTATGGAGACGCTAACAAATAATAGGAAGAAAAATTTAATTATTGGAATTGAGAAAAATTTATCATTTATTCTTATGTTAATTATAATTTCAATAAAAGGATACTACGACAATATGGGAAACGTTGATACTAAGCTCTTGGACATATTAGTAGATGGAGATAGGGTGGTATATCAAGGTAAAATATGCATGTTTAGAAAAATTTCTACAATAAAAGATAAAAAATATGTTACTCTGGAAAATGCTGGTAAACTAACTACGCATGTGATGATTGAAAAAGCACATTTAATTACACAATATAGTGGACAAGCAAAAAGGATTAATAAATTGGAAGGGTTTTATCACGAAGAAAATAGCATAAAAAGCTTTATTGCTGATTTTTTTGATGTAAATCCAGATAAATTAAATGGAGTTATAACAGAAAGTACGCTTTTCGTAGTAAATGGGAAGGAAAAACTATTTGATTTGATTAATGATATAAGTATTGAATATATGGGAAAGTCTTATTTGATATCTAAATTGTTTCCGTTAGCATATTTTACTTCCGATGATCACTATGAATATTTTAAAGGTAACAAGACAAAAGAAAATGTATTACTAAAATTTACATCGAATATAAGTACTGCTCTAGATCTTGTTAAAAATGATAAACATATTAAACGGGTTATTCTTATTGGTGATAGAACCTATAAAGATTCTATTGAAACAGAAGTTAGAGTAATGGGGATGCTAAGAAGTTTACATAAGTTGATTATATTTGATAGTTGGGAAAGTACTTTCGATTTTTCATATTTAGTACAAGCTGATGAAGCCTATTCATTATATGCTTTTACTAAGGAATGTATATTGAATGAAGTTAATATGTTTGAATATGATAATATAGGAAAGTTATCAGAAGTTCAGGAAGAAAGTAGATACTTGGCATTAAATTTAAGGAATCGTATGATTGATATCTGTTTAATAGATAAATATGAAGAAATATATCAAATTATAACGAATATAATTCAGAGTATAAATGTTCTCTGCCATGATGGTGGAGATAATATAAAGACATTAGAATTTATTAAATTAGCATATCAGATTTGCAATATTTCAGAACAAAGTATATTACCATTAAATTGGTGTCAGGACAATAAGAATAATATATTGACGAAGGTTGATAGATTAAAAGAAATTAACAAGGTATTTCATATTGCAAGAATGGAATTTAAAGTTATGAAGGAGATTGTAGTAAATATAGCAAAACTTGTATGCAAAATATCAGTAGAAAACATAAAATTTAATGAACTAACAAAGTGCATAGATACAAGTTCTAAAAATATATTGGTTGTAAAAAATCATGAAGAAGTAAAAGATTTAGAAAGATATATAATGTTCTATAAACTTAGAAATCTCAAAGTTACTAAGCTTCAGAAAAATTTTAATTACAGGGGATATGATCATGTAATATTTTCTTTTCCTTATGATAATAGATATTTTAATATTTTTAACACTGCTACAATAGCAAATGTTGAATTTTTACTCCACGGTAGGGAATACAATAGGCTTGGTAGGTTGATTAGAAACAATAATAATATGTTAAAGTTAATTACTGAGAATAATATACTTCGTTATACGGATAAGTGTGAGCCTAATGAAGTACTTGAGAATATTTATCTAGATGATAATAATATTAAGGATGATATTAACAGTCTGGAAGCAACCATTGAGACAACACTAAAAGAAAATTGGTTGAGAATATTTATCCATGATGATATGGTAACTTCATCTTATAATAACGCAACAAAGGTAATTGTAAAAACCATTATTAGATTTGAAGATAATAAATATGCTTTTCTTTCCGATAATTATCAAGGGAATATAATTGATAGGCGCAATAATGATATAAAACAAAAGGAACCAAAAGACATCGATGTTGGAGATGAAATAGTTTTTGTAAATACGAAAACATCTATTAATGGTGATATTATAAAAGATACAATTGAAAAGCTCTTAGGTCATAATGATTTTTTTTCAATATATGGAAAGTATTACGAACTAAATTCACTTTGGAAAGACCTTCTTTTAGCCTATATGAATGAACATAATATGAATCTAAAAGATATTTGCAATATGTTTAAGCTATATGATGAAACTCTTGAACCTTCTACATTAGCAAATTGGCTAAATGGTAATATTATTGGACCTAGAAATTTAAAACACATTACTGTAATATCTAGTATTATAGATGACGACAATCTAACATCCCAATTGGACAATGTTATTAATTCATGTAGAAGTGTTAGAAGTCTTCAAGTTCAGGTTAGAAAGACTATTGCAAAAATGGTAATCAACTCTGTTACACTTGTGGAGAATCAAGATGATACTATATATAATCTCATAAGACTTATTATTGGAAATTTTAATGAGTATGCATATATTGGTACCGTTGCATCTATAGAAAATATAGAAGTGAGGCTAAGTGGATCACATGTTAATAGAATTATTGAAGAGGAGATTGAATAAATGGTAGAAGATTATTTAAAAGTAAGAGAAAAAATAATAAGTCAGGTAAAGGCGGAAATGTTGGGTCCGGGATCTGAAGATGTAGGACCAGATATTGAAAGAGAAGTAATATCTGATTCACCGCTTGATAGGTATTCATTAGGAATATTGTTTTCACAGAATAATATCTTTGGTCAAGATGATGATGAAAAACAAAAGAATGACGAAGCGTTAGGGGAAGATGATTTAGAAGATTTAGTTATTCCAGATGAGGATAATATAACTGTAAAAGCAGAGGATGAAAATATAATAAAGCCTTTTGGACATACAGATGTAGTTGCGCATGCAGATGAAGATGAAAGTCAGGAGCAGATCAGTATGGCAAATCAATTATTGCCTTCAGCAATGGGACTAACTTTTTTTGCACAAGGTAGAATTGAACAATTAACGATGAAAGTGAGTTGTGCGAAATATAGAGCAAGTCAATTCAGAGATTGTGCTGTAAGATTAGAAAATGAGGGTGGGGACATAATTAAGTATGGATTAAATCATTATGTTTACTTTGAAGATAAAGTTTTAAGGCTTAAACAAACAGTGTCAAATAAGATTATTTTTGAACTTATTGGAGGTAAACCTGTACATGAAGAAAGACCTGATTTAGTTGCTGCTTTATATAAGCTTGCAGATCAATGCACATGTAGTGAATCTAGACATACAGGCTATGTTAGAGTCCCTTTTTTATCAGAAAAAGAAGTTACTGTACCTTTACTAAAAGAGTTTAATAAGATATATATTGATGATACTGGCAATATAAATAAAACCCATGGGATATTAAAAGTAACTGTTCTAAAAAAAGAATACAGTAATAATATATTTAGTTATACGGTTATGTTAGTAAATGAACAGCAAGGTAAAAAAAATTATAAAAATTCTGTATTTCAACCTGAAGTGAAAATTGATACCCATAATAATACTGGCTTCATATTTATTGAGTATTCAGATATTAACAGTGTAAACCCAAACTATATCTCTGAAGAAGAGATGGTACTGAATCTTTTATATCGAAATAAGAGAAGTTATACGGTTGGTCATGGAGTAGCTACTGGACAGACGGTCGATATTAAATATGGCAAAGGTTCTGTATATACAACTGCTTTTCCAAGTTATGAAGTTCCACAATTGGATTTTAACATTAATGAACTTGAAGATATATCTTCTGACTTACTTTCAATGTACAAGATGTCAGATATCTCGGATATTACAAAGGAAGAAAAAATTAGATTATTAGATGCATTTGCCAATGCATATGAACGTTGGATAAATGAATTGAAAAATGATGCTAATAGCTTGGTACCTAAATATAAAGAAGTGGCTGATAAACAAATTGAAAAATGTATATATACTTTAAGTAGAATCAGGAAAGGAATAAAAGTGTTAACGAAGGATAAATATGCCTTTATTGCTTTTTCCCTAATGAATCGAGCAATGCTTATGCAGAGAGTACATTCAAATTTAGAAGATAGGTTTCCAAATGATGACAATATAGAATACCCTGAATTTGATTACTCCCAAATAGCTACTAATAGAGCTAGCTGGAGACCGTTCCAACTCTCATTTATATTAATGAACTTAGAATCAATATCAGATCCTAACTGTAAGGAAAGAGATATTGTTGAGCTGATCTGGGTTTCTACTGGAGGCGGTAAAACAGAGGCATATTTAGGATTGACTGCATTTACTATATTTTTGAGAAGACTAAATGAGCCTAAAAAAGGTAATGGTACTGCTATTATAATGAGATATACATTAAGATTATTAGCTGCTCAACAGTTTATAAGGGCATCTATATTAATATGTGCATGTGAAAAAATAAGGAGAGAAAGTAAGGAATATAATCTAGGACATGACGAGATATCCATAGGATTATGGGTTGGTGGAGGCCCGACTCCTAATACAAATGCGGATGCAAGGGAAGAATTTAAAAAACTAACTAAGAAAATTAACTCAGAGTATGAACTTATGGACGCAAAACTTAAGCATAATAAGTTTCAGGTTTTAAAATGTCCTTGGTGTGGGACAAAATTGGAAATAGAATATGTTAACGGTAAAAAAGAGGGATTGTGGGGATATGATTATAATAAGAAAAAGATAATTTTCTGTCCTGAAGAAAAGTGTGAGTTTAAATCAAAGCTTCCTGTACAAGTAGTAGACGAAGAATTATATAAAAATCCACCAACACTTCTGTTTGGGACAGTGGATAAGTTTGCTGCACTTCCATGGAAAGGTGAAGTATCTAATTTGTTCGCATTAAATGAAGGAAATACTAATAGACAGCCGGAATTAATAATTCAAGACGAGCTACATTTAATATCAGGACCATTGGGAACAATGGTTGGGCTTTACGAGACTGCAATCGACGCAATGTGTAGTTCAAAGGGTGTTAGGCCTAAGATAGTAGCATCTACAGCAACAATACGCAGGGCATCTGAGCAATGCAAAATGTTATTTAACAGGAGTGTAGTTCAATTTCCGCCTTCTGGTATAAATATAGAGGATTCTTTTTTTACAAGGGAAATTCCTATCGAAAAAAAATTTGGAAGAATGTATGTTGGATTAATGCCTTCAGGTAAAACTGCAACTACAACACAAATAAGATTGTATACTATTTTACTACAAGGGATAAATTTTGTAGATGCGCCTGAAAATATTAAAGATAAATACTGGACTTTAGTAGGATATTTTAATTCAATTAGAGAGTTAGGAAAAACTTCCACCTTAGTTAAGGATGATATTGCAAGTAATAATAAAAGGTACATGAAGCGTTTAATGAGGGGTAACGAAATAAGGTATGCTAATATACCTAGAGAGTTGACTAGTAGGCTGGAATCTACAGAGATAATAAAAACACTTAAGGACTTAGAAAATATGTATACCAAAGAGCGTAATAAGGCAATTAACGTACTACTTGCTACCAATATGATATCTGTTGGTGTTGATATATCGAGATTAGATTTAATGGTTGTAGCTGGTCAGCCGAAACAAACAGCAGAATATATACAAGCAACTAGTAGAGTTGGTCGTACTTATCCAGGGCTTATTTTTACAGCTTATAATGCCTCTAAAACTAGAGACAGGTCCCACTATGAATTGTTCTATTCTTATCATCAAACATTTTATAAATATGTTGAACCAACAAGTATTACACCTTTTTCAGAACAAGCAAGGGAGAGAGCGTTACACGCTGTCTTTATAAGTATGGTTCGCCACATTTTGGGGTTAAATAAAGATGATGAAGCTAAGAAATTTAATGAAAATATAGAAAATATAGATAAAGTTATCAATTTTATATTAGATAGAGCAAAGGATTTAGATAGTAGTCAGTTAAAGGATGTCACCGTAGAAACAGAAAAAGAATTGAAAGAAATTATACGCAAATGGACTGGAAAAGTCGAGGCAGCAAGTAGCAGCGAAGAAGTGCATTATTATAATAAAAAATCTAATATAAATTTATTGGTACCGTTTTTGGAAGAGGATGAAAGAAATGCTTTCCCGACAATGCAATCAATGCGAAATGTCGATGGTCAGGCAGGGGTTGAAATAATTGAGTTTGGAGGTGATTCTGATGAATAATATTAAGAATTCGTTTAGATTAAATAAAAACACTCATAATGTAAGATTTGGACAAGCATTAGCTCCGTTTGGTGCAGGTGCAATGGTTGATTTTAAAGATCAAACATTGATGGCGGCGGCTCCAGAATATTGGAAAGAGTTTCAAGAAATACATGATGAAAGATTAGAAAAACTATTGAATGTAGAAAAATTCAATCTGCCACCTGATAAAGATTCGATTAGTGGATTACCATTTGTTAGATTTCCTAATTGGTACTTTTGTCCTAAATGTAAAGTATTAAAGTCACTTAAGGATTGGGAAAAGGATTTTAGACCATCCAAACGTTCAAAAGACTCTAATATGAGAGCTCCAAAGTGTATGGAATGCAATGCTATGTTAGTTCCAGCGGGTATAGTGATAGCATGTGAAGCAGGACATATAGATGATTTCCCGTGGAAGAAATGGGTGCATTACAGATCTAAACGGCCAGAATGCAACAATAACATACTTAAAATAAAAGATGGCTCAAGTGCTTTAGGTCTTGAAGGATTGATTGTTGAATGTAAATGTGGAGCGAAGGCTTCACTAAAGGGATCATTTAGTGAAAATGCATTTGAAAAAATGGAATATAGATGCACTGGAAATTTACCATGGAAAGGGAAACATGTTAAAGGTTGTAGCAATCCACCGAAGGCTCTCCAAAGAGGTGCTATGAATATTTATTTCCCTAAGGTTGTAAGTTCCATTGTAATACCACCATATTCAAGTGAAATAAACACATTAGTTGAGAAAAGCAAGAAGTTTTCTGCTTTACTTGATCAACTTAAAGATGAGGAATATGTGGCTTTTAAGGGAAAAGACAACATTATATCTTTATACGTAGATAAAATTGCTAATGAAATTCATCAAGATTCTAAAGTTATCCAAATAATTCTAAATAGTAAGATGAAGGTTGATGAAGAAACAAAAGCAGCAACAAAAGAGGAATATAGGCAGGAAGAGTATAATGCACTAATTGGAAATATTCCGCCACAATGTATGAACGAGAGAGATTTTAAGATCGAAATACAAACCAATATTGATACATATGGGATTAAGATGCTATCAAAAGTGACATTAGTTAAGAAACTTAGGGAAGTTCGAGCTTTAGTGGGGTTCAGTAGATTAAATCCATCAGAACAAACGTCTATGTCAGGATTTGATGAAGACCAAAATATGAGTAGCGGATTTATTCCCATTAAAGAAAAAGAAACAAACTGGTATCCAGCATATGAAGCAAGGGGAGAAGGTATATTCATAGAACTTGACGAAAATCAAATTATTAATTGGATATTTAAAAATCCTAAAGTTACCCAAAGAGTGGGGTTGTTGAATCAAAGGTACAACGCATTCCAAAATAAAAACGGTAGCCCAAACAGAGAAGTAACACCCAAATTTGTCTTGCTTCATACTATAGCACACCTTCTTATAAAAGAATTAAGTTTTGAATGTGGATATTCATCTGCATCGTTAACAGAGCGAATATTTTGCAATACCACGGATGGTAGTATTAATATGAGTGGTATATTAGTTTATACAGCTTCCGGTGATTCAGAGGGTACATTGGGAGGTCTTGTAAGGCAGGGAAAATCAGATATGCTTCCATATATAATTAGAAATGCAGTTAAAAGAGCAACATGGTGTTCATCGGATCCAATATGTATAGAAAGCACAGTACAAGGAAGAGATGGCTTAAATCTATCAGCATGTCATGCGTGTACACTTATTTCAGAAACAAGTTGTGAGGAGTTTAATGTATTGTTAGATAGAGCCTTAATTATAGGCACATTAGAAGATAAGAAGATAGGTTTTTTTGTGGACATATTATAGCTTAAGTTATGCTTAAGATAATATTAGATAGAACTTTATGTAATGTAAAATCCACCATATTAAAAATATGGTGGATTTTAATTTAAATTAATTAGATATTAAAAGGAGTGAGTAATTAAAATGGATGTAAGGATTAAAGAATTATTAGAAAAACAAATAAAACAAGAAAATATGAATCTATCTAATATAAAAACTTAGAAAGACATATCGCTAGAATACAACATACCAATACCAACTTTGAAAACGAGATTAACGTTGGCCAGTTTTGAATTAATTGAAAATCTCGACTACCGGAAGATGGAAGGGAGACAAGGAACGCTATTAGCTCCTTCAGGGGTAAAAAAAATAATAAAAAAGGATGGGATAAAAAATAAAACTTATTCAAGGAAATTGGGATATGGTAGCATAGCCGATATATGGTGAGTAACTATATTTTATTTTGAATGTTATATTAAATAACACATTTTAATTTACATACATTACTAAAAATAATTTTGCAAAATTACTTCTAAAAACTAAGAGTTTGGTATATAATAATTATTACGAACTGGTGTTCTTATATAAGAAGAAAAATAAGAAGGAAGATGATTTATGTTGTGAGTAGATTAATATTTCATATAGATGCAAATAGTGCCTATCTATCCTGGGAAGCTGCATATAGACTTCAACAAGGAG